>JACDJC010000141.1_pt1 | contig 94297 bp, 87 predicted proteins | sample 7454191 | NCBI WGS metagenome assembly JACDJC01 (sample SAMN14253291, study PRJNA609438) | sludge metagenome | isolation source: sludge after 25d culture with pyrite and EDTA | collected 2018-12-20 | reverse complement strand
CGGAAGCAATGGCGCAATCATTGCCCACTGCTGGTCATCAAGCCAGAATTCTCCTGCCATGGTCCAAAACTCCCGCTGCAGAAGCGAGTGAATCACGGAGTGCCAGTATGATCAAGAGTCTGATTGGGTTTTGGCCCTAATCAACTTGAACAGACTTGATACCGCGGCGGCGCTTTCGCGCTGCCTCTATTTCCTCACTCAGATGCCTGATCGTCTCGCGGTCGATGATGCGGATATTGCGCGCCAGAAGATTGGCGAGTTCCGTTGCTTGCGGCGACAGGCCCGACGTATCGATTACAACACGCGGATGCGACACGGCGGCAAGGTTCTGCAACTCTTCCGCCTCGTCCCAGATGATATTGAAATAGGTGATAATGCGCTGAAGCAGGTCCCAGGTCGGCTGGCCGCGCCGGCCATGTTCCAGCGCGGACAGATAGGCGGGTGAAACGCGAAGCGCTGCCGCCATATCCTTCTGCGTCACACCGCGTTCTTCCCGCAACTCGCGCAAGCGTATTCCAAATGGCGTCATCGCGGTCTGCTCCCCCCAGGCAATAGGGTCTGCTGTGCCATGTTTTGGGTCTGGCGGCGAAGCCTTACATAAAGGGCGCCATGCCCGCCATGATGACGCGCCGCATCCTCATAGGCACTCACCAGAAGCCGGAACAGCGGTGTGGAGAACCAGTGCGGCACCGCCTGTCGCAAAATCCCTTCGCTGCCGAATGAACGCCCTTTTCCGGTAATGACCATGACATGACGCAGGCCGCGTGCATGCGCGCTGACCAGAAATCCATAGAGCAGGCCGTGCGCCTCTCCCTGCGTGAGACCGTGCAGATCGATGCGGGCTTCAATATCGACACGACCTTTGGCGATCTTTCGATGCGTCGGCTTGTCGAGTGACTGAATCTGCATTTCTCTGAGCGCCGACAGGCCCTTCTTCGGTTTGCTCGCCTCCACCGCAGGCTGAACTTTCGGCTTCACAGCGCGCTTTTCTTCTTCCGCCATCAGAGATTTGAAATCGGGAAGTTCGTCCTCACTCGCCTTTGGCTTTATCAGCGGCTTTGCGGTTTTCGCAACCGTCTCCCACAGGATGCGGTCTTCGGGCCGCAGATAGTCTTTTTCCGGCTTGTCGGTGTCGCGCGCCATTCCGTTCAAGCCTCCAGAAGCCTGCGCGGCACCAGCGCATAAAAGTCTGCATCGTCCTTCACGCCGCCCGCGATCTCGCCTGCCGTGTCACCTGAACCAGCGAACAGATCGCCGCGGGCAGGGCCGACAATGGCCGTTCCCGTATCCTGCGCGATCATCAGGCGCGCAAAAGGTTCGCCGTCAAAGACCGTAACATCGGGTGCGCTGACATGGATCGGCGTTCCGAATGTGTGGAGCAACTTGTCGACAGCAAGCGAACGCCCGGCGGTCAGCGGAACTTTTGCAGCGGCAATCGGACCGGCATCCGGGTCATCCACAGAAGCTTCCCGGAAGAAAATGTAGGATCGGTTTTGCCAGATGAGATCATCGGCCATGTCTGGATGCTCGGCCAGCCAGCGTCGGATCGACTGCATGGAAATTTCTGAAGCCAGAATTTCGCCATTGGCAACCAGAATGCGACCGATACCGGTAAACGGATGGCCGGATTTGGCTGCATATGTAATGCGCAGCAACCCGCCATCACGCAGTTTCAGGCGCGCGGCACCTTGCACATGCGCGAAGAAGGCATCGACCCGGTCGGCAACGAAAGCGATTTCCAGCCCACGCCCGGAAAGACTTCCCCGTTCGATTGTCTGTCGATCGTCATATTCGGCAAGGCCGTTCTCCGTCCGGCGCGCAAAGGCAAAGGATGGATCAAGGCCGATAGGACGGCTTTCATCTGTCACTTTCACGAGGTCATCAGGCTGGCGCAGAAAGGGCACATTGAACCGGGTGTCGGCCTCAAGGGAGGCTTCGATCTCCGGTTCATAGAATGCAGTCACAAAGCCTGTTCCCTGATCGGGAACGATCCGGCAAGGGATGAAATTCTGTTCGAAGAAAGCACGCGCTTCTTCCACACCCGGATTGTCGAGACTGCGCGCAGCGTCAAAGATCGGCTCCAGCGCTTCGAAACGGATGCCGAGACTGCCGCTTTTGTATGTCTGGTGTGCTGCATAATCGGCGGAACGGCGAAACGCAGCAAACGCTGCGGACTGATCGTCCAGGTACCAGCCCGGACAATCGGAAAAAGCCACCGGGCGCAAAATCCTCGCCAAGTCGTTCATCGCCGCATCCGTTTAGCTATGTATAAACAAAAAGGCCGCTGAGCTGGGTCAGCGGCCCGATTCATATGCTTTCTCTTAGTCTTCCGCCTCGGTCGCGACAAGCTTCCAATTTGGATCACGCGATCGTGTATCGCGGGCAAAGGTCCACAGATCCTTGATCTCGAGCACATTTTCCGGATCGCCGTCGATCAGCTTGCCGTCCTTGTCAAAGGTGGAGGAAATCATCTGGCTGACGATATTGACCGTCACATGCGCTTCAGACCCCTTCATCTCTGCGCCAGCAATTTCCGCCTTATCAATGCCGACAAAAGACGAGCGCACGCTTTCGCCACGGGTTTCGCGTTCGTCGATTGCCGAGACGAACCCTTCAAAGACATCCTTGGAAAGCAGATTTTTCAGAACCTTGCGATCACCATCGGCAAAGGACATCACGATCATTTCATAGGCGATCTTCACGCCATCCACAAAGCTGGCCGGATCGAACGAAGGATCGGCAGCGTAAATCGCGCGCAGACCGTCATTGACCGGCGTGCCGACCGGCGCTGCCTTGTCGATGGCTGTGAAATCTTTTTCGCCCGGACGACGCGGCAGGGAGACGACATTATCCGTCTCACCGCTTGCCGGTGCAGCATCGGCATTGCGGGCTGAGCTATAAGGATCGAAGGGCGGTTTTTCACTTCCGGTACGACGGCCAAGAACATTCCTCAGCTGGAGAAAGATTATCACCGCTGCGATGAAGAAGAATATCGTGCCAAAATCAAAAAATTCCATGCCGCCTGCCGCTGATTGAAGGATCAGGCATTTCGCCTTTCCCTATCCCTGGTTTGTATCTCATACATATAGATCGGCTTACGTCATCATTCAAATCCCGATCATGCGTACCTATTTGATATTGCATGACAGACAGTTTCAATTTCGTTCCGAACCTGAAAAAGTTACAATTCGGGTTAAACTGAAGCGCTGAAACCAAACAACAAAGGTCGTAACTTACGTGTCCTCCTCTCTCGCCCCTCTCGTCATGCTGGCGATGCCTTTCATCGAAATTGCCGGTTTCGTCATCGTCGGCAGCAAGATCGGCGTTTTCGCGACCTTGGGCCTCGTTATTCTGAGCGCAATGCTGGGTTTCTTTCTGCTGCGCGTGCAGGGCATCGGGCTTTTACAGCGTATCCGTACCGAAACGGCTGCCGGGCGCGTGCCGGATCGCGAAATGGTGCATGGCGCCATGCTGGTTCTGGCGGCAATCCTGCTGATCGTGCCCGGTTTTGTGAGCAGCACCATTGGCATTCTGCTGTTCATTCCGTTCATTCGCGATTTCATGTGGGAAAAATTCATGCGCGGCCGCATGGTTGTTGCTACCTCGGCGCGCTATTCGGACGGCTATGGGCAGCAGCGCCCCGGTCCAAATCCGCGTCAGGACCATGTCATCGATCTCGATCCCGAGGATTACACCACCAGGCCGAACGAAAACTCGCCTTGGAAAGACGACCGCAAAGATCACTGAATGCGCAAATACTAACCTAAAAAGCCTTTCTTGCCTCATGCCCGCGCACATGCTAGCCAAACGTTCCGACCTTTCGGGACAGCTGTGCGCAGTTTGTGCTTGAGGGGCCAAAATTTTAATCACCGATAGAAGGCATACCGATAATGAGCGATAAGGCCGCGGGCGAAGTAAAGAACGGCAATGGCGCGACGGCCGAGCCGTCCCTCAACATTCTGGCGCAATATGTGAAGGACCTGTCCTTTGAAAGCCCGGGCGCGCCGCTGTCGCTGCGTCCGCGCGAGAAGGCACCGTCCATCAACATCAACGTGAACGTAAACGCCAATCCGCTTTCCGAAACGGATTTCGACGTTGTGCTGACGCTGGAAGCCAAGGCTGTTGACGGCAAGGACGTTCTCTTCAACACCGAGCTCGTCTATGGCGGCGTGTTCCGCATTCAGGGCATCCCGCAGGAGCATATGCTTCCGCTTCTGTTCATCGAATGCCCGCGCCTTCTGTTCCCGTTCGCGCGCCAGATCATTGCCGACGCAACGCGCAACGGTGGCTATCCGCCGCTGATGATCGACCCGATCGATTTCGCGCAGATGTTCCAGAGCCGCATGGCTGAAGAACAGGCCAAGTCCGCTGTAAAGAGCTGATCGTTTTAAAAGATGGCGGAAAAAGCCCGGTTTTGACCGGGCTTTTTCATATCCGCTTCTGAGACTTACTCAGTACTTTTTCCAGATGGCTTTTTCGCCCAGCTTGCCCACAAGTGCGGCGTGGGCAGCACGCTCCGCATCGGAAATGCGTGGGGCAAGCGGCCTCGGGCGCGCGGCAAGAACGATGGCAGCACCGCTTTCTCCGGCATTGTTGCCGCTTGCGGCACCGCCCATGCTGAGCCCAAGCGCTGTCTGCTTGCCGCCGATCAGTTCGATATAGACTTCAGCCAGAATCTCGGAATCGAGCAATGCGCCGTGCAGGGTACGGTGTCCGTTCTCGATGCCGTAGCGCTTGCAGAGAGCATCGAGCGAATTCGGTCCCATCGGATGCTTGCGGCGGGCAAGCGCCAATGTATCGATGATACGCTCCGACTGGATTTCAGCCTGTTTGAGCCTCGCCAATTCAGCATTGATGAAGCCAAGGTCAAACATGGCATTATGCGCCACCAGCTTCGCGCCATCGAAAAACTCGAGAAACTCATCCAGAATTTCCGCGAATGTCGGCTTGTCCAGCAATTGTTCGTTGCTGATACCATGCACCGCAAGCGCTTCAGGATGAACCTGGCGGCCCTGCGGGTTGATGTATTTATGGAAAGTGCGGCCTGTGGGAAACTTGTTGATCAGTTCCACGCCGCCGATTTCGATCACACGGTCCTCAAGCCTTTCCAGGCCGGTGGTTTCCGTATCGAAAACGATTTCACGCATTGAAGAACCTCTCGGAAAATAACTTTGCTACCTATAGCACGCTGCCGCCGATTATTCGGTAGCGACCGCCGACTTTCCACCCAATTCCGCGATTATTTCGTAAATCTGGCGACGCAGATTGTCGAAACTCCCGCTTGTATCGATGATGAAATCGGCTCTTGCGCGTTTTTCCGCATCCGGCGTCTGGCGCGCGAGAATGGCATCGAGCTTTTCTTCCGTCATGCCCGGTCGCGCAAGCACACGAATGCGCTGTATCTCGGCAGGAGCGGAGACAACCACGATCTTATCCACCCGCTTGTCGCCGCCGGTTTCGAAAAGCAGCGGAATATCGATCAGCGCCAGAGCGGCGCCGGTTTCTTCCGCGCTGCGGCGAAAGGCTTCTTCTTCCTCACGCACAAGCGGATGAACGATGGCTTCCAGTTTTTTCAGGGCTTCGGGTTTTCCGATGACGGCAGCGGAAAGTTTTTCCCGATTAACCGCACCGTTTTCCACTGTGCCCGGAAACGCAGCTTCGATCAGCGGCGCCGCTCGGCCGGAATAGAGCTGGTGCACGGTATCGTCGGCGCTATAGATCGGCACACCGGCTTCGGCGAACATGTTCGCCGCCGTTGTTTTTCCCATCCCGATGGAGCCGGTTAGTCCAAGCACAATCATAGGGCGCCAGCCTTTGCCATGTCTGCCAGAATATGCTCACGCAGTGCCTTCGTCACTTGCGGCCTTTTGCCAAACCAGCGCTCGAAACCCGGAACAGCCTGATGCAGCAACATGCCAAGACCGTCCACTGTCACCAGACCTGCTTCTTCGGCCTTTTTCAGAAATGGCGTCTTGAGCGGTACATAAACAATGTCGGTCGCGACTGCTTTTCGCGATGCCTTGCCAAGATCAAGCGGAAATATTTCCTGCTCGTCATGGCCGCTCATGCCGAGCGATGTCGTGTTGACGATCAATCCGGCGTCAAAGACCAATTTTTGCGCCTCGTCCCAGCCATACGCCGAGACTCGTGGTCCGAAATGGGCTGCAAGATCTTGCGCCCGGCTCACCGTACGATTGACGATGGCGACTTTCTTAAAGCCGCGCGACAAAAGCGCGTGGACAATTGCCCGGCTTGCGCCACCGGCCCCCAGGACAAGCGCATTGTCGGCATTATCCCAACCGGGAGCCGATGCATCGAGATTGGCCGCAAAGCCATAGGCATCGGTATTGCCGCCATGAAGCCTGCCATTTTCCAGCCAGAGCGTATTGACCGCGCCGATGGCTTTGGCGGCCTCATCCAGACTTTCCACGGCAGCATAGGCTGCTTCCTTGTGTGGAATGGTGACATTGCCACCGGCAAAACCGTTTTCGGCAAGCGACGAAGCAAAGGAGCCGAAATCCTCCGGCTTCACTTCTATCGCCTCATAAGAACCGTCGAGCCCAAGTTCCTTGAGCCAGAAACCATGAATCAGCGGCGACCGCGAATGTTTTATCGGAAAGCCGGTGACAAACGCCTTCTTAGCCATCGATCAGTTTTTCCTTCCGCAGTTCAGCCAGCAGCGGTAGCAGCGGCAGGCCGACAATCGTGAAATAATCGCCTTCGATCTTCTCGAAAAGCTGAATGCCCGGTCCTTCAACCTGATAAGCGCCGACGCTCGAAAGCGCGACATCGCCCACCCGACCGAGATAACGCCCGACAAAACCCGGATCGAGATCGCGCATGGTCATGCGGGCAATCGAAACGTGACGCCACAGGGTTTTGCCGTCCTTCACCAGCACGACAGCACTGTTCAACTGGTGGGTCTTGCCGGAAAATTTCAGAAGCTGGCGGCGCGCCGCCTCCATATCTGCGGGCTTGTGGAAAATCTCGTCGCCGAGCGACAATGTCTGGTCGCAGCCGATCACCACCGCGCCGGGGTTCTTCTCGCTCACATCGAGCGCCTTCGCCTCGGCCAGAACCTGTGCGACTTCTTCCGGCGTGGCGCCCGTTTCATAAAGCGGGGCTTCCACCGCCCGCTCATCGATATTCGCGCTTGCTGTTGAAAACTCTATGCCGGCATTTTTCAACAAAGCCGAACGGAAGGGGCTTTTGGAGGCGAGAACGAGTTTGTCCGTCATGGCTGCAATCCTTGTTTATGCCTTTTCGCTATGTGCGCGGAGCAGCGCCAGAATGGCGGCTGCAGTTTCCTCGATCGACCGGCGCGACACATCGATAATCGGCCAGCCGTGGCGGTTGCATATATTACGCGCATAAGCCAGTTCTTCCGAGATGGAAACGCGATCCGTATAGAGGCCGGTATCCAACGACGGCACATTGCCGAGCGGCCGGTTCTGGCGGATTTGCGAAATCCGTTCGGCCGTCGCGACCAGCCCCACGATCAATGGTCGTTTCGCCGTGAAAAGCACCTCTGGCAGGGGAATCCCCAGCACAATCGGAACATTGGTGGCCTTGATGCCGCGATTGGCGAGATAGATGCTCGTCGGCGTCTTGGATGTGCGTGAGATGCCGACAAGAATAACGTCGGCTTCCTCAATGTCATAGGGCAATTGCCCGTCATCATGTTCCATCGTGAAATTGAGCGCGTCGATCCGCCGGAAATAATCGGCATTGAGAACATGCTGCGCACTCGCGCGGCGGTGAGCCGGCGCACCGAGATAGGATTGAAACGTGTTCAGCACCGGCTCCAGCACGGAAACGCTCGGCACGCCCATCTCGGCACAGGATTCATCGATGATCGCCGCCAGTTTCTGGTCGACAATCGTATAGAGAACGATGCCGGGTTCCGCATCGATGCCCTCAAGAACCTTGCGCAACTGCTTTTCGGTGCGGATCAGCGGATAGATATGCTCGATGGCGCGCGCATTGGCATATTGCGCTGCCGCCGCACGCCCCGCGGCCAGGAGAGTCTCTCCCGTCGCATCAGAAATCAGATGAAGATGAAAGTAGGAAAGCGGTCTGGTCACAGTTTTGTTGCCCTCCTGTTGACGGCTGTGCGTAAAGGCCGAACGTCTTCCACAAGCCATGGCAGGCCGTGGGAAACTTGGCAAGTCATCCACAGCGGGCGAACATGTGGCGAGTGGTCATCAACATATGTGGACAAGACTCATGAAAACGCGAAATCCCGTCGTAATTCCCAGCTTTTCCACAAATCCTCATGAACTGCGTCAATTGGTAACCCTTTATATTAAAAGAGGGAATTGAGTTTTCATTGTATTTGGTCAGACTATCGGTGAATGATTGCACAGGATGAGATGGCAAATTCGGAACTGTGGGGAAAACAGGGACAGACCTTAATCCCCGATTCCAACAGACTCTAAGAATCAAAAGATTCCTGAATCATCCTTTCTTTATGAGAACCGGACTGGATAACTTCAGACCAAAACCGGATCAGGTAACCAACAGGGCGGATAAAAATCAGATGAAGCGCAAAGTCTTGAGAGTGATCGACGGTGAAACGGTCTTTCCACCTCCCATCTGGATGATGCGCCAGGCCGGACGCTATCTTCCCGAATATCGCGAGACGCGGAAAAAGGCCGGGAGCTTTCTCGATCTCTGCTATTCGCCCGATCTTGCTGTCGAAGTGACGCTTCAGCCGATCCGCCGGTTTGGCTTTGATGCTGCCATTCTCTTTTCAGATATTCTTGTCATTCCTCACGCCCTTGGACGAGACCTTCGCTTTGAAGAAGGCAAGGGACCTTTGATGACACCGATTGATGCCGACGAGATTTTCTGGCTTGAGACGGAAGGCGTCGCCAAAAGGCTGGAGCCGGTCTACGAGACGGTTCGGCTGCTGCGGGAGCAGTTGCCCGACGAAACGACGCTGCTGGGCTTCTGTGGCGCCCCCTGGACCGTTGCGACCTATATGATCGCCGGTCATGGCACACCGGATCAAGCGCCTGCTCGTCTTTTCGCCTACCGCTTCCCGGAAGCTTTTGAAAAGCTCCTGAACGATCTTGCCGATGTTTCCGCCGAATATCTCATCGAGCAGCTCGATGCCGGTGCCGATGCGGTGCAGATTTTCGATTCATGGTCTGGCGTTCTGGACGAGAACTGCTTTGAGCGTTTCTGCATCCAGCCCGTTGCCCGGATCGTCCAGAAGGTGAGGGCGGTCTATCCGGAGGCGCGCATCATCGGTTTCCCGAAAGGGGCAGGGATGCTTTATGCAGGCTATCGCGAAAAGACCGGTGTGGACGCCCTTGGTCTTGACTGGTCAGTTCCCTTTTCCTTCGCTGCCGCCCTTCAGGAAGAAGGCGCGATACAGGGCAATCTCGATCCGCTGCGCGTGGTGGCAGGCGGTAATGCGCTGGATGAAGGCGTGGACATGATTCTCGAACGTCTCGGCCAGGGCCCGCTGATCTTCAATCTCGGGCACGGAATCACGCCACAGGCACCGATCGAGAATGTGCATCGTATGATCGACCGTATTCGCGGAGGAAAATCATGAGCCAGACAGCTCCGGAAAATCGCGGATCGGCAGTTGTCATCCGCACTGTCGTTTCGCTGGTTGTGGTGGCGCTCGGCGTTTGGGCATTGTTTCACGTGAATCCAGCCGATGCCTATCTTTGGATCAAGTCACTGCATGTGATTGCCGTCATCGCCTGGATGGCGGGAATGCTCTATCTGCCGCGCCTGTTCGTCTATCATTGTGCCGCAAAGCCCGGTTCAGAAACATCGGAAACCTTCAAGGTGATGGAAAAGCGGTTGCTGCGCTTCATCATCAATCCGGCCATGATCGTAACCTGGATTGCCGGACTGTGGATGGCCTGGGAAATTTTCGGTTTCCAGGGCGGCTGGCTGCATGCAAAGCTGCTGCTGGTTGTACTGATGTCCGGCCTGCACGGCTATCTGGCAAAATCCACGCGGCTTTTTGCTGAAGACCGCAACATGCGCTCGGCCAAACATTGGCGAATCATCAATGAAGTGCCGACAGTTCTGATGATCTTGATCGTCATATTGGTGATCGTTAAGCCGTTCTGATTCAACAACAACAGTTCCGGCAGAGTGGGAAACGGCTTTGCCGGACTGTTTGAAAACAGGTAGTTAGAGCGATCCGGCTCTAACCGGTATTTCTCCGGCACCGTGAACAATCAATCCCGCTTGCCGGTTTTCTGCCATTTTTCTGTTGCAGAAATTTTGCGCTATCCCTACATGAGACTTGCTCTGCATGCTGCAAACCAGTATGTAGAAAGCCTCTTCCCTTCAAGACAGCAGGCCTTCGATGCCGGTCACGACGTTCAGGTGGCCACCTTTCCGAACAACTGCATTTTCTCCTTACATTTTAAAAAGAGTTCCTCATCCATGCAGGAAATGAAACTACAAGAACTAAAGAACAAGACACCGGTGGAGCTGCTGGCTTTTGCCGAAACGCTTGAGGTCGAAAACGCGAGCGCCATGCGCAAGCAGGAACTGATGTTCGCGATCCTCAAGAAGCTGGCGGCCCAGGACGTCGAAATTATCGGCGAGGGCGTCGTTGAAGTGCTGCAGGACGGATTTGGCTTCCTGCGCTCTGCTGATGCCAACTACCTGCCGGGTCCAGACGATATTTATATTTCTCCCTCGCAGCTACGTCGTTTTTCTCTCAAGACCGGTGACACGGTCGAAGGCCCGATCCGCGGCCCCAAGGAAGGCGAGCGTTATTTCGCGCTGCTCAAGGTCAATACGATCAATTTTGAAGATCCTGAAAAAATCCGGCACAAGGTTCACTTCGACAATCTGACGCCGCTATATCCCAATGAGCGCTTCAAGATGGAACTGGAAGTTCCAACCTCCAAGGATCTTTCGCCGCGCGTCATCGATCTGGTGGCACCGCTCGGCAAGGGCCAGCGCGGCCTAATCGTCGCTCCGCCACGTACCGGTAAGACCGTTCTTCTTCAGAACATCGCTCATTCGATCACCGCAAATCATCCGGAATGCTATCTGATCGTTCTCCTGATCGATGAACGTCCGGAAGAAGTGACCGACATGCAGCGCTCGGTGAAGGGCGAAGTGATTTCCTCGACCTTTGATGAACCGGCAGCGCGTCACGTTCAGGTGGCCGAAATGGTTATCGAAAAGGCCAAGCGCCTTGTCGAACATGGTCGCGATGTTGTGATCCTGCTCGACTCGATCACTCGTCTCGGCCGCGCCTACAATACTGTCGTGCCGTCTTCCGGTAAGGTTCTGACCGGTGGTGTGGACGCCAACGCATTGCAGCGCCCGAAGCGTTTCTTCGGTGCAGCGCGTAATATCGAAGAAGGTGGTTCGCTGACTATTATCGCAACCGCGCTGATCGATACGGGCAGCCGTATGGACGAAGTGATCTTTGAAGAATTCAAGGGCACCGGCAACTCGGAAATCGTGCTCGACCGCAAGGTTGCAGATAAGCGCATCTTCCCGGCCATGGATATTCTCAAGTCCGGCACCCGCAAGGAAGACCTGCTGGTTCCGCGCGCCGATCTGCAGAAGATTTTCGTTCTGCGCCGTATCCTCGCGCCGATGGGCACCACCGATGCGATCGAATTCCTTATCGACAAGCTCAAGCAGACCAAGAGCAATTCGGAATTCTTCGACTCGATGAATACCTAAACATTGTTCGGTTCAAACCGTTTGAGAAGCGCCGCGCGGGAAACCGTTGCGGCGCTTCTTGTTTCAGGATGCTTTGCCGAGGAGCAGTCGCAAAGCATCGGTGCTTTCAACGGGGGGCAGGCAGACATGCCCCTTGCAGAACCAGGCCGACGGATGTTCAGGCTCCGCAGTTCCCCCGGTCGGGAGTTCTATTGTCCTGCCCGCCTCAAATCGCACAAACTTGTCCACACGTCGCGGATCGGGATTTCGATTCGCTATCGAAACAAGTTCTCCGGCATTGTCCTCGGTTGCCACGACAAGGGAAAGCGGTTCGGCTGCAAAGCGAGCCGCATTCAGTATTCCAATCTGTCCATATTGCTGCGCGAAGGCTCGCCCGAGCGCCTGTTCTATCAGCTTCTCATTGCTCTGATAGAGATCGATATTACCCGTCGCCAGAAACAGTCTTGTCAGTGCTTCAATGATCTGGCTGGTCGCGCTCGGTATCGCTTCATCATAGTCGCCATAGGCGTGCAGGATGACGTCATCAGCATCCAGTGCAGACAGGCGATAATTACCGGTATCATCGCGGTGATCGTCATCGAGCGACTTCTTGAATTTCAATGCATCATCGATGAACGCCTGTTCGTTCGTTGCTTCATAAAGAGCAATGGCTGCATTGATCATCGATGCATAATCAGTTGAAAGGGCAGGGTAGAGAAGCGAATTTTCCATGCGGCAATGTGCGATCCGGCCGTCGCGAAAGCTGCTCACTATGGAGCGATAGGCATCGACCGCCAGATTGATCCAGTCCTGCCGTCCAAAACTCCGGCCTGCTTCGGCCAATGCACGAATGGCAAGCCCATTCCAGTCGGTCAGCGCCTTTTCATCCCGCCCGGGACGGACCCGCAATTCGCGATGCGCAAGCAGCTTCTGCCGCGATGCTTCTATCATTGGGGGCAGGGACGTGCCGTTATCGACTGCGTGAAGACGATTCAGAATATTCTGGCCATCCCAGTTTCCGTCTGCTGTGACACCGTAATAGTCCTTGAAGGCTTCGCTATCATTGCCAAGCGCCTTATCGATTTCCTGCTCGCTCCAGACGTAAAACCGTCCTTCCTCACCTTCGCTATCGGCGTCCAGGCTGGATGCAAAACTTCCGTCGGACAAACGCATTTCCCGGATCAGCCAATCGACGCTCTCTTCGATTCGTAAACGAAACAAATCATTTCCGGTCTCGGCGAATGCGTAAGTCGCATGGCGAATGAATTGAGCATTGTCATAGAGCATTTTTTCGAAATGCGGCACCAGCCAGTTGGCATCAGTGGAGTAGCGGCAAAGCCCACCGCCCAGATGGTCGTAAATCCCGCCCTGAAGCATAATTTTGAGCGACAGGAGGAAATTGTCCCGATGTGTTTCGTTGCGCCCATAGAGCCAGGAGAGCCATAGATTGTCCATGAAAGGCGCGTTCGGGAACTTGGGCGCTCCTTCTATTCCGCCCCGGACGGGATCAATCAGGCTGCTGATGCGCGTTGCGATCTCGTCAAATCGTTCTACTTCGTTTGCTATTGGGGCGATCTGCGCTGCCAGACGGCCTTCCAGATGATCGAAGACGGCCTGTGCATTATGGTTAATTTTCTCTTTATCCCTATGCCAGAGATTATTGACCGCATGCAGCACATCGACAAAGCCGGGCATATTGTGGCGCTTGTGCGGGGGAAAATAGGTGCCGCCCCAGAAGGGCTTTCCGTCTGGCCTCAGAAACATGGTAAGCGGCCAGCCACCCTGTTGTCCCATCGCTCCAAGCGCTGCCATATATATCTGGTCTATGTCGGGCCGTTCCTCGCGGTCCACCTTCACATTGACGAACAAGGCATTCATCACTTCCGCCACATCAGGATTTTCAAAGGACTCATGCGCCATGACATGACACCAGTGGCAGGCAGCATAACCAACTGAAAGCAGAATCGGCCGGTCGAGCTCCCTTGCGGCATCCAGCGCTTGCCTGCCCCAGGGCTGCCAGTGAACAGGATTGTCGGCGTGCTGGCGCAGATAGGCGCTTGGTTCACCGGAAAGGCGGTTGCTGCCAGCGAGGCGAGTGCGGTCTAACTCAGTCATAAGGCTTTTCTTTCACTGCACGAATGAATATGCCATTCCTTCAGCACCCGTCAGGTTGCTTTCGTCCTTATTGATTATAGGTCAGGAAATGAAATGAGCGAGATCGCTTCCTTTCAAGATACGATTTTTGCTTTATCGAGCGGTCGCCTACCGTCCGGTGTTGCCGTGGTACGCATTTCTGGCCCAAAAGTTCGATTCGTACTCGAAACGATAATTGGGTCGATACCGGCACCGCGATATGCAGCCTATAAGCTGTTCCGTGACCGAAATGGTGATTCAATCGATCGCGGACTTATCCTGTTTTTTCCTGGGCCGAACAGTTTTACCGGCGAGGATTGCGCCGAATTTCATTTGCATGGCGGTAAAGCCGTTGTCGAGAAGCTCCTATCTGAAATGGGAGAACTTCCCGGTTGTCGTATAGCGGAAGCTGGAGAGTTTACGCGACGCGCTTTTTCCAATGGCAAGATGGACCTGACTATTGCCGAAGGGCTTGCAGATCTGATCGCGGCTGAAACCGAGGGACAGAGGCGGCTTGCTTTACAGGTCGCGTCGGGCACGCAGCGCGAACTCTATACGGAATGGCGTCAGCGTTTGCTGCGCGCGCGCGCTTTCATCGAAGCCGAGCTGGACTTCGCCGATGAAAGCGATGTTCCGGGTTCCGTATCAGAGCAGGTCTGGCAGTCGCTGGCACTGCTGAAGAGAGAAATCGAGAACCATATAGCAAGCGGCAAGCGTGCTTCCATGTTACGCGACGGGCTGCATGTTGTGATTGTTGGTGCGCCGAATGCCGGTAAATCCAGCCTGTTGAACTTTCTGGCCGGGCGCGAAGTGGCGATCATATCTGAAGAAGCGGGAACGACTCGCGATCTTTTGGAAGTCAAACTCGATCTGGGTGGTATCCCGGTCTACGTGACGGATACAGCAGGTTTGCGGGAGACCGATAGTTCGGTCGAGAAAATCGGAATTGAACGCGCCCGCGCGCGTATGGCAGATGCTGATCTGGTCCTTTTGCTGGAGGATATGAGTGATCCCATAGAGGTCACGCCCGATGAAACATCAGCAATTTTATGGAGAATCGGGACGAAGGCTGATCTGAAAGGGGAGCCTTCCGGTAACTGGTCCTATCGCATCTCGACGAAAAACGGTGAGGGATTGGATGGATTGTTGAATGCACTCCAGAGCTTTGCTGAAGCGCAGATTGGCCAGATTGAGGATGCTGTTCCTACACGGCAGAGGCATATCAACCTTCTGCGATCTACTGTTGCTGAAATCGACAGGGCTATAAGCGGGACAAATCTTCCGCTTGAACTCCGTGCTGAGAACATGCGCCTCGCGTCTCAGCATCTCGGACGCATTACCGGAGATGTTGATGTCGAAGAGATTCTGGACGTTATTTTCTCGCAGTTCTGTATTGGAAAATGATTCACGTGAAACACGTGATGATTTGCCTTGAAAATTGTTTCACGTGAAACATCTGTGGAATCTCGCTGAGGTGACTGACTGGGGTGATTGACTCCCTCTTTCATTCATGAGTCGCTCTTTCGCCGAGATTTGATCGCGCGACCCGCCAATTTGATCTTCCGTTTCAGGCCCATTCGTGGCAAAGAGACATCTTTCAGAAACGGATTCGAGTTGCGTCAGGATGAACCCAATGAGTTCGACCGAAGCCACAGTCTTTGATGTCATTGTGATCGGCGGCGGCCACGCGGGATGCGAGGCTGCTTCTGTAGCTGCGCGCGCAGGTGCCAAGACTGCGCTTGTAACACATCGCTTTGATACTATTGGCATTATGTCTTGCAACCCAGCCATTGGTGGGCTGGGAAAAGGGCATCTTGTGCGCGAGATCGATGCACTTGATGGCTTGATGGGGCGTGTCGCCGATGAAGCTGGTATTCAGTTTCGTCTGCTCAACCGTCGAAAGGGGCCAGCTGTTCGCGGCCCTCGAACCCAGGCCGACCGCAAGCTTTATCGGCTTGCTATGCAGAAAATGATTGCGGCCCAGGATAACCTGTTTGTTGTCGAAGGCGGCGCACACGATCTTCGGGAAGAAGACGGGCGCATCACTGGGATTGTTCTGTCCAACGGGCGGACCTTGACATGCGGTGCCGTCGTTCTGACGACCGGCACGTTCCTGAACGGTTTGATCCATATTGGGGAAAAGAAGATTCCGGCTGGCCGGATGGGGGAAAAGCCGGCGCTTGGTCTTTCCGAGCGATTGACGTCGTTTGGCTTTGCGCTTGGTCGTCTCAAGACGGGCACGCCACCGCGGCTGGACGGACGCACGATTGATTGGCAGAGCCTCGACATGCAGTCTGCCGATGAAGAGCCTGTGCCATTCTCTCTTATGACGGATCGCATCACCACGCCGCAGATTGATTGTGGCATTACGCGTACGACGCAAGAAACCCACGCTGTCATTCGAGCCAATCTGCATCGTTCTGCCATGTATTCTGGCTCTATTGAAGGCATAGGTCCGCGATACTGTCCGTCGGTTGAAGACAAGATCGTCAAGTTCGGTGATCGCGACGGTCACCAGATATTCCTGGAACCGGAGGGGCTGGATGACGATACCGTTTATCCAAATGGCATTTCGACATCGCTTCCCGAAGAAGTACAGCTCGACATATTGAAGACCATACCGGGGCTTGAAAAGGCGGTTATGCTGCAACCCGGATATGCGATCGAGTATGATTTCATTGATCCGCGCGAGTTGAAGCGCAGCCTTGAAACCCGGAAAGTAACCGGTCTTTTTCTGGCCGGACAGATCAATGGCACAACCGGTTATGAAGAGGCCGGTGCGCAGGGCTTGCTTGCTGGTATCAATGCGGCGCGTCGGGCTTGTGGTGGCGAGCCTGTCATTATCCAGCGTACGGAAGCTTATATAGGCGTTATGGTCGATGATCTGACGTCACGCGGGGTCAGCGAGCCCTATCGCATGTTTACCTCGCGTGCAGAATTCCGTTTGTCGCTTCGCGCAGATAATGCCGATCAACGCCTGACACCTTTGGCAGACAAGCTTGGCATATTGGGGCAGGCACGCAAGGAACGCTTTGAAGCACGTGAGGCTGCCTTGAATGAGGCGCGGTCACTGGCGCAGTCACTGACGATCACACCCAATCTGGCCGGTCGCTATGATCTGCGTCTCAATCAGGATGGTGTGCGCCGTTCAGCCTATGATCTTCTTTCCTATCCGGAAATCGATCTGGATCGGTTGAAGCCGATCTGGCCTGAGCTTCAAACTATCGCTCCGGCAACGCGGGAAGCTCTGGAGATCGAGGCTCAATATGCCGTCTATATGGACCGGCAGAAGAGCGATATCGCGGTGATGGAGCGTGAAGAGCAACTGCTCGTTCCAGCTGGTTTGGATATTGACGGAATATCCGGTCTTTCCAATGAGTTGAAGCACAAGCTCAAGCAGCGTAAGCCGGAAACGATTGCTGAAGCGCAGCGCGTTGACGGGATGACACCAGCAGCTCTGGCGCTCCTTATCGCGCAGATCAAGAAGTTCGGATATCGGCATCGGGTTGCGTCGGAACTGTCCGAGGGGCAGGGCGCCGCATGAGCGCCGATACCCGTTTTGAAAGTCTGAAGGCAATCGTGCCCTCTGTTTCACGTGAAACAGCGGACCGCCTGATTGCCTTTGAAGAACTGTTTCGTAAATGGTCCAAGGCGATCAATCTTGCCTCGCCCTCAACCTTGAACGCGTTGTGGACCCGCCATATTCTGGACAGTGCCCAGCTTTTTCCATTGGCAGGCGACGCCAAGCACTGGCTGGATATTGGCTCGGGCGGTGGATTTCCGGGCATTGTGACGGCCTGTTTTCTGGCCGACCAGTCCGGTAGCGCCATTGATCTTATTGAAAGTGCGGGAAAAAAGGCGGCATTCTTGCGCACTGCCGCCGGACATTTGCATGTACCGGCGCGTGTTCATTCGGCCCGCATTGAATCGATGTGGCAGAAAATTGAAACACCTCAAGTGGTTACGGCGCGCGCATTGGCGTCGCTGAACGATCTTTTCGATCTGACGGAGCCGTGGCTGACCAAAGGCGCCAAGGCTCTCTTCCAAAAAGGTCGGGATTACCAGCGCGAGATCGACGAAAGCCATGTTGGTTGGAGCTTCGATCTGGTACAACATCAAAGTGCTATCGATCAGGCTTCGGTCATACTCGAAATCACCAATCTTCGGCGTAAAACTGTCTGATGGTTGGAAATTTCGAGGGGACGGGCAGCAGCAAGGCGACGGTGATGAACAAAATGTCCAGGATCATAACCATTGCAAACCAGAAGGGCGGCGTGGGCAAAACGACCACCGCCATCAATCTGGCTACTGCATTGGCTGCAATCGGTGAGACGGTATTGATTGTCGATCTCGATCCGCAGGGCAATGCCAGTACCGGTTTGGGTATTGATCGTCGCAATCGACCACTGTCCTCCTATGATGTGCTGACACAGGAATCGTCGGTTCCCGACGCTGCCATGCCGACCGACGTTCCAAATCTCCATATCGTGCCATCGACATTGGATCTTCTTGGTATTGAAATGGAAATCGCGCAGTCCGCCGATCGTACGCGCCGCCTGCGTAATGCTCTGCGTTTTGATTCCGGTGTGTCCGAGCGCTTTTCCTATGTGCTTGTCGATTGCCCGCCGTCGCTTAATCTTCTGACGTTGAACGCAATGGCCGCAGCCGATTCGGTTCTGGTGCCATTGCAGTGCGAGTTCTTTGCTCTGGAAGGCTTGAGCCAGCTTTTGCAGACAGTTGATCAGGTGCGGTCATCGATCAATCCCGAGCTATCGATCCAGGGCATCGTGCTGACCATGTTCGACAGCCGCAACAATCTCGCTGCGCAAGTGGTGGATGATGTTCGCGCTTTTATGGGTGAGAAAGTCTATCGTACTGTCATTCCGCGTAATGTGCGCGTATCAGAAGCACCATCTCATGGAAAACCGGCAATTCTCTACGATCTGAAATGTGCCGGTAGCCAGGCCTATTTGCAGCTTGCATCGGAAGTTATCCAGCGCGAGCGGCAATTACAGGCCGCCTAACCAATCGATTCGACGACGAAACAATTCAGGAATAAGCCGAACGATGAATGACGATCCTTCAAAAAAGCGCCTTGGCCGCGGATTAGCGGCGCTGATCGGTGAAATCGACCGCCCTGTTGAAGAGCGTAAGGCACCTGTTCCGATTGAGCGGAACGTTCCGATTGAATTCGTGACGCGCAATCCGCGCAATCCGCGTCGCATGTTCTCGGAAGGCGAGTTGGAAGATCTGGCGCAGTCGATCAAGGAACACGGTGTCGTGCAGCCGATCGTCGTGCGTCCGGCACCGGGACAACCGGACCACTTCGAACTGATTGCCGGTGAACGTCGCTGGCGCGCGTCGCAGCGGGCTGGCGTCGATACGATCCCGGTTATTGTTCGTGACGTGGATGATCGCGTCGCGCTTGAGATCGCAATCATCGAAAACGTGCAGCGCGCCGACCTTAATGCGGTTGAAGAAGCGTTGGGATATCAACAGCTTATCGATAATCACGACTATACGCAGAATGATCTGGCACAGGTCATCGGCAAAAGCCGCAGCCATGTTGCCAATACGCTGCGCCTGTTGAAACTGCCGCAGCCCGTGCAGGATTTCATCGTCGACGGTGCGCTTTCGGCAGGTCATGCACGAAGCCTCATCACGATGGAAAACCCGACTGCGCTCGCGGAACGGATTGTCAAGGACGGTTTGTCGGTACGACAGGTGGAAGCGCTCGCGCAGGCAGAGGCCCGTGGCGGTGTTGAAGCCAAGCCCGGTAAGGCGGCACCTGTCGAGAAAGATGCTGACACCAAAGCGCTCGAAAAGCTGCTTTCCGATGTTACTGGCATGAAGGTTGAAATCAATCACCGTGATCGTGGCGGTGAGGTCAAGATACGATATAGTTCTCTCGAGCAACTCGATGAGATTTGCCGTCGTCTCCAAAGCTGATCTTTGAAGCAATACGTAACTTATAAAAAATCGCCGCATTCCATTGCGGCGAGTTTTTCATTTCGAGTAAGCTGTTACTTGAAGTGACTGATAGATCATTTCCTGCATCTCATACGGAAATACATCTATTTTCTTTTTCGCATTCGCCTCACGCAAAACCGCTTCGCACCTTGCTGGAAATGCCTTGCTATCGCCGCGCGTTCCGCAGTGACTCGACACTGATTGCCAACAGGCATTGGCGAATGATGGGGACGCTCAGGGCCGCATTCTGCCGGCTTTCGAGGACAGCGCGCTGCAGGCGCTCCATGACGCGTGCGAGGCTTTCGCCGGTCCATCGGCCGACGGCATTTTCAATGAGCTTCTTACGATTGAAAAAAATCGGCGGACGTGCCGCTGCCACGACAACGGATGCACTTTTACGCTCCGTATCGGCGATATGACGCAAAGTTTGAACCTGCTGGAACTGGCGCATCGCCGTATTGAGCAGCAGAAACGGCGCGGTGCCGGATTTCACGACGCGGTCGAAGGAGACTTCGAAACGCGGAAGATCACCAGCCAGAACCGCATCGATCACCTCGTCGGTGGAAAGACCGGCAACATCACCGACCGCCTCGCGCACATCATCGATATCGATCCGCTCCTTGCCGCGCGCATAGAGGCAGAGCTTCTCCAGCTCCCCGCGCGTGGCGAGGCGATCACCACCGAGACTTGCGCGCAGAAGCTGGCGACCGTCGAGCGTGATCTGCATCTTCCATTCGGCCAGAACGTCATCGATGACGCCATCGATGCCGCGGCTATCATCCGAGTAACAGGGCAGGGCCATACCGGCGGAAGCGTTCTCGACGGCGCTGCGCAAGGCAGCTCCCTTCTTGAGATCGCCAGCTTCGACCAGCACGAATGTTTCATGCGGCGGCTCGGTTGCGAGCAGCTTGACCGCTTCGGCCAGCTTCTTCTGGCCAGCGGCATTCTTGATCCAGATCAGGCGCTCGCCACCGAACATGGAGATGGTGCGGGCTTCGTCGGCAAGTTTCGCCGGGTCGGCCTCGATCTCGTCCGCTTCCATGCGAATGACGGCAAAGGGGTCATCCAGCGGCAATTTGCTTGCTTCGGCAAAACGGCGTGCACGTTCGCTCACCAGTCCCTTGTCGGGGCCATAGAGAAGCACGACCGGGAACGAGCTCGTCGGTCTTGCCAGAAAACTATCGACTTCGTGTGCTTTCTTCTGCGCCATAGAATTTAACTAACGCAATTCGCCTTCAAACAAAACAGCCGCCGCTCAAACTGAACGACGGCTGTGAAACAAAGCTGTTTGCAAAACCTATTCGATCAGCAGCGCGTCGTCGTCGAGCGTCTGGCCGCGTACCTTGCGGAACATTTCGATAAGGTCTTCGACACCCAGCGTCTTGCGCTTGTCGCCGGTCACGTCGAGCAGGATTTTACCGCCATGCAGCATGATCGTGCGGTCGCCATAATCGAGCGCCTGCCGCATGGAGTGGGTGACCATCAGGGCGGTCAGCTTGTTCTCGGCAATCAGCGTCCGCGTCAGTTCCATCACGAACTCGGCCATGCCGGGGTCAAGCGCTGCGGTATGTTCGTCGAGCAACAGAACTTCCGAACCGGAAAGCGTTGCCATGATGAGCGACAGGGCCTGACGCTGGCCACCGGAGAGAAGCTCCATGCGGTCCTGCATGCGGTTTTCCAGTCCCAGATTGAGGCTTGCAACGCGCTCGCGAAACCACGCACGGCGGTTGGCGTTGAGCGCATGGGTGAGCCCGCGCGTCTTGCCGCGTGAAGCGGCGAGCGCAAGGTTTTCCTCAATCGACAGCGTACCGCAACTGCCTGCGAGGGGGTCCTGAAACACGCGGGCGACGAGACCGGCCCGCTCGGCGGTCGGCTTGCGCGTTACATCCTTGCCGCTGATGACGACCTTGCCAGCGGTCGGGATCACATCGCCTGCAAGAACACCCAGCATTGTTGATTTGCCAGCACCGTTCGACCCGATCACCGTGACGAAGGAACCTTTGTCCATGGTCAGGTTGATCTTGTTCAGGACCTGCTTTTCGAGCGGAGTGCCACGACCGAACACAACATCGAGATTGGAAAGTTCGATCATGCTGATGCTCCTCCGCGACGCAGGCGCGGCAATATCAGGGCGAAGGTGACGAGAAGGGCGGTCGCGATGTTGAGATCGGACGCCTGCAGGCCAATAACGTCGCCGTTCGAAAGCGCTAGCTGGATGGCGATACGATAGATGATAGAGCCAAGCACACAGCCAATCAGGATCACCAGAATGAAGCGGCTGCGCAGCAGGGTCTCACCGATGATAACCGCTGCAAGGCCAACCACGATGGTGCCCACGCCGGAAGTCACATCGGCAAAGCCGTTTGTCTGTGCGAAGAGTGAGCCGCCGAGAGCCACCAGTGCGTTTGAAAGCGCCATGCCGAGATAGATCTGCCGGTCGGTGCGAACGCCCTGCGCACGCGCCATTCTCGGATTGGCACCGGTCGCACGCATGGCAAGACCCATATCGCTTTCCAGAAAGCGCCAGACGACAAACACCGCGATGGCGACCAGAACGAAGAGGAACAGCGGACGTACATAATATTCGGGAATGCCGTGACCGAAGAACGGCGTCAGCATGGTGTCCTGATTGATGAGCGCGATATTGGGGCGCCCCATCACGCGCAGATTGACGGAGAACAGCGCGATCATGGTCAGGATGGATGCGAGAAGATTGAGGATCTTGAAACGCACATTCAGCGTCGCGGTCACAAGCCCGGCGGCCGCACCGGCAACCATGGCGATGGCAGCAGCCAGCCAGGCATTCATGCCTGCAAGGATCAGCACGCCGGTTACGGCAGCGCCCAGCGGGAACGAACCGTCAACCGTCAGATCGGGGAAATCGAGGACGCGGAACGCCAGATAGACGCCGATGGCTACAAATGCGAAGACGAGGCCCAATTCGACCGCACCCCAGAAGGCGATCTGACTCACAATGTCATTCCTTGTTTCTCGCCGCGACCAAAATGAAAGATCGCCGCTTCAGCGCGGCATCGATCATCGGCGTTGTGGAAACCGGAAATCCCGGCCATTCCACGCGGCCAGCTTCAGTCACGACCGGTTTTGTTCTGAGTTCGCTTCCGGTGAGCCTGTCACCTGAAACATTTCCCCGGTTTTATGCCCGAAGTGAATTTGCTCCAGCCGGTCGCAAAAATCACTCCAAATTATATTTGCCGTACTGATTACGGTTGTTCTTGTCATATCGTTTTCGGGATACAACGCAAAAAGCGGCTGCACGCAAGCATTATCGCTATAAATGCGCCAAAAAGCACCATTCTGTGGGCCTTCTACAACATTTGGCTAAGTTGATTTCGGTCACACTTCGCCGCGCGCACGCCACAGCTCCCAGGCAAATCGCGCACGCACTCCAATGTCGAGAAAAGGCCGTGGAGGCAGTTCTGTCGGGCTGCCGAGCTTCAGCATATCGTCGATCAGCGGATTGTCGATATCGCAGGCCATGTCGGCGGCAAGTATGCCGCCAATGGTTCCTTTTGTGATGCCGACACCGTTCTGACAGAGTGACGTAAAAACATTCTTCGCAATCTGTCCGAACCCCGGAGCGCCATTGCGCGACAGGCAAATGAAACCCGTCCAAGTGTGCTCCATATCCACATCGGGCAGCATCGGGAAACGTTCATCGAACAGCCGCTTGTGCTCGCGCTTGACCGTTTCACGGCGCGCATCCGACTGGCGGAGCGACGGGCAGAAATGTACGTTCTGCCGCACCAGAATGCGCCGGTCAGAGGTCAGGCGCATGGTGATGCCGGAAAAGGAGTTGGCGGGTGTCAGGCCCCATGGGGCGATTTCGCCGATGGCCCTGTATTCCTCGTCGGTAAGCCGACGGCTCAGGCTGGCATGGGCTGCAAAGTTCAGGAGCTTTCGTCTGAAAAAGCCGAATTGCTCGCCAAATCCATTGACCGTCAGGATCATGGCAGGAGCCTCAATACTGCCCTTTGCCGTCGTGATGTGGATGCGCTCGCCGTAATCGATTTTGGTGACAGCGGAGTTTTCATAAAGCGTGACGTTATCCGGCAGGCTGTCGGCGAGGCCACGCACCAGGGCAGCCGGGTTCAGAAGCGAAGTGCCATAGGTGAAGATGGCAGCCTTGAAATGGCTTGTCCCGAGCCGTTTGGCCAGAGCATCACCTTCAAGCCAGTCGAAGGGCTCCTTGAGGCGTTCCAGCTCCTTGACGGTGGGTTCAAGAACTTCGCGCACACCCTGATCGGAAACCGCAGCGTGAAACTTTCCATCCTGCCGCCAGTCGCAGTCGATACCATGCTGGTCGATCTGCTGTTTCAGATGATCGATGGCGGCACGCGCCAATGCGCGGTAGCTGTGCGACTTGGCCAGTTCCTCCATCGAAGAGCTGACATTATGCGGCAGATCAATGGCAAAGCCTGCAGCCCGGCCCGAAGTCCCTTTTCCGACTTCTTGCGCATCGATCAGTGCAATCCGATCGCTGCGACGGTTCTCGGCCAGACGTCGTGCGGCTGCGACGCCCGCATATCCGGCACCGAGCACGATCCAGTCGGCCTTGATATCGCCTTTGAGCGCCGCATTTGGCGCGCGAACCGGCAATATCTTGTTCCAGCCATTGGTGTTGTCGTCAGCGGGAAGGATGCGAATCGCGGGCATTTCACATAATCCAGGTTTGGAACATCTCTCATGGGTGTTCGAGAGCATAATCCGACCGGAGTGGAACGAGGATCGATAAGATTATGCTTCAAATAGAAGACTTTAGAATGCGGATCTGATTCAATCAGATCGAAACGCGCTCTAAAGAAAAAGGCGGGGACCGACCCCGCCTTTTTCATTCATGTCGAAAGTTTTAGTCGATCTTGCTGGTCGCGCGGTCGATAACAGCCTGCGGGAATTCGACGCCCATCTTCTTGGCAGCGCCGAGATTGATGACGAGATCGGTGCCCTTGGCAATGTCGACCGGAATATCGCCCGGCTTTTCACCCTTGAGAATCTTCACCACGACAGCGCCGGTCTGCTTGCCGACATCGTAATAGTTGAAGCCGAGTGCAGCCAGTGCACCACGCTTGACGGAGTCCGTATCAGCGGTGAAGAGCGGCAGCTTGCTTTCCTCGGCAACGCCGACGGCGCTTTCCAGAGCGGAAACGATGGTGTTGTCGGTCGGAACATACATGGCATCCGCACGGCCGACGAGCGCGCGCGCTGCACCCTGAACTTCAGCCGACTTGGTGGCTGCCGATTCAACGATTTCGATGCCTTCAGCGGAGGCGGCTTCCTTCAGTGCGGCCAGAAGCGACACGGAATTGGTTTCGCCGGAATTGTAGAGATAGCCGAGCTTCTTGATGTTCGGCATCACTTCCTTGATGAGCTTGATATGCTCTGCCACTGGCGACATATCGGAAAGGCCGGTCACGTTGCCGCCGGGCTTCGTCATGTCCTTGACGAGCTGCGCGCCGACTGGATCGGAAACGGCGGTGAAGACGACCGGAATATCACGGGTGGCCGAAACGACAGCCTGTGCCGACGGCGTGGAGATCGGAACGATCACATCTGGAGCTTCGCCGACGAACTGGCGGGCGATCTGTGCGGCGGTTGCCGGGTTGCCCTGTGCGGACTGATAGACGAATTTGAGGTTTTCGCCTTCCTTGTAGCCGGCTTCGGCCAGTGCATCCTTCACGCCGTCGCGTGCGGCGTCGAGGGCCGGATGTTCAACAATGGCGGTTACGGCGACGGTGACGTCTTTTGCCTGTGCCGAGGTGGCAATGGCCGTTGCGGCCAGCAAGGCCAGAAGCATAGAACGCATGAAAATCTCCCCTGTTTTGGTGCGTTGCTTGTCGGCAAACACCTTTTCTCCAATAACCTCAGATTGAAGGTTTATCCGCCAGATTTGAGGCTTAATCGGGTCCGGATAGACTGTCAACGTGCGGGGCAAAGTGTCGGCAAACCTATCGGGCAACCTTTTCGGTTTGAGCGCGATATGCCTGCAACAAAAAGCGACTGGAGCGCAAACGCTGAACACTGTGTTCAGCGCCCTTTCAATTCGGCTGCGCACTGCCATATTTGGCGATAACATTTGTTTTTTGCCCGCAATCAGGGAACCTCATCATGAAGAAAATAGGCTTTCTTTCCTTTGGCCATTGGTCGCCATCGCCGCAATCGGGAACCCGTTCCGCCAGCGACGCGCTTCTGCAATCGATAGACCTTGCTGTTGCCGCCGAGGAGCTGGGCGCGGATGGCGCCTATTTCCGCGTGCACCATTTTGCGCGCCAGCTTGCCTCGCCGTTTCCGCTGCTCGCAGCCATTGGCGCCAAGACGAGCAAAATCGAGATCGGCACCGCCGTCATCGACATGCGATATGAAAATCCGTTCTATATGGTCGAGGACGCCAGCGCCGCGGATTTGATTTCCAAGGGGCGCCTGCAACTTGGTATCAGCCGCGGCTCGCCGGAACAGGTGATCGATGGCTGGCGTTATTTTGGTTATGCGCCGGAAGAGGGCAAGACCGATGCCGATATGGGGCGCCAGCATGGCGAGGTGTTCTTTGAAGCGCTGAAGGGGCAAGGCTTTGCCCAGCCAAATCCGCGTCCGATGTTTCCGAACCCTCCCGGTCTGCTGCGCATCGAGCCGCATTCGGAAGGTCTTCGGGATCGTATCTGGTGGGGCGCGGCTTCGGATGCGACGGCCATCTGGGCGGCAAAGCTTGGCATGAATCTGCAAAGCTCGACCCTGAAGAAGGACGAGTCAGGTGAGCCTTTGCATATCCAGCAGGCCAAGCAGATCCGCGCCTATCGTGAAGCCTGGAAGGAAGCCGGACATACGCGCACACCGCGTGTTTCGGTGAGCCGCAGCATCTTCGCGCTGGTCGATGATCGCGACCGGGCCTATTTTGGTGGCGGAAGCAACGAGCAGGATTCCATCGGCTATATCGAGGAAGATCTGCGGGCTGTCTTCGGGCGGTCTTATGCTGCCGAACCTGACAGGCTCATCGAGGAGCTGGCCAGGGATGAGGCGATTGCCGAAGCCGACACGCTGCTTCTCACCGTGCCAAACCAGCTTGGGGTGGAGTACAATGCGCATGTGATCGAGTCGATCCTCAAGCACGTTGCACCGGCTCTTGGCTGGCGGTGATTATTCATAAAGGTATGCCCAGAAACTGACCACCGCCTGTCTTTAGGTTATGCCATGGATAGCCAGAAGCTTTCTCATGCGGCTTATGGCGACGTCCGGCCGGTCGAGCACATTGGCCCGATCGGCAAGGCGGAAAATGTCGGCGTAATGCAAAATACTGCGTGCCGACTGCATTCCGGCGGGCATGGTGAAATGGTTCTGGTGACCGTTCAGCCAGGCCAGAAACACAACGCCCGCCTTGTAATACTGCGTCGGTGCTTCAAAGATTTTTCGCGATAGCGGCACGGTCGGCTCGATGATCGCGCGGAAGCGGGCATTATCGCCTGCTGCCAGTGCCGCAAGCGCGCTGGACGCCTGCGGTGCGACCGCATCGAAAATGCCGAGCAGGGCATGGCTATGCTTGTTTCCGTCGCCTTCGATCAGCGGCGCATAGTTGAAATCATCGCCCGTGAAACAGAGCACGCCTTCCGGCAGGCGGTCGCGCAGTGCGATCTCGTAGCGCTCTTCCAGCAGTGAAATCTTGATGCCGTCCACCTTGTCGCGATTGGCTTCAATGATGCCGATCACCGTATCAAGTGCATTGTCGAAATTTTCCGAACCCCAATAGCCTTTAAGCTGCGGATCGAACATATCGCCCAGCCAGTGCAGCACGACCTTTTCGCGGGCCTGGCCGAGAATCCGGCCATAAACCTTGGCGTAATCGTCCGGCGATCTCGCAATGCGCGCCAGCGCGCGGCTTGCCATCAGGATGAAGCGTCCGCCATGTTTCTCGATGAACCCGGCCTGTGTCTCATAAGCCTTGATAACGTCATCCAGGCTTTTTGCCTCTGCCGGATCTAGATGATCTGTGCCGACGCCAGAGGCCAGATCAGCGCCTGCTACGGTCTTGCTGTCTGCCAGCGAGCGGCGGATCAGTTCCTGCGCGCCCGCCCAGTTCAGTCCCATGCCGCGCTGTGACGTATCCATCGCTTCCGCGATCTTGAAGCCGAGGCTCCACAGATGATGCCGGAAAGCCATTGTCGCTTCCCAGTCTATGGCCGGGTCGTTCCATGGGCGGGCATCTTTCAGCGGATCGGAAACCACATGCGCTGCCGCATAGGCGATGCGATTGAACTGCGGCGGGTTTGCCGGACGTGAGGTTGGTGTCCCGATCAGCGTGTAGAAACTCAGGCTTCCGTTGCCATCCGGCAATGTCACTTGATGGTTGCTCATGCCCGTATCGTTCCTCCGCTTGAATATCCGATTTTTAATTTAGAACGTTCCAAATGGCAATCCGGTCAGAAATTGTGGCAAAAGTGTGATTTGAGGTAGTTTTAGCAAGATATACGAGTTTTGGAGAAAAGGTGCGCCGAAAACGGGCTTGAATTGTGGCAAACTCAAGGCGTGTGACGGCTTTTCAGTTGGGTCTTGACAGTATTGGAACGTTCCAATTAAATCAATAATCGAAACCGGAGCAGGTCATGAGCAAGAACAGCGTCACCGTTATCGACATTGCACGCGAGGCTGGCGTGTCGAAATCGACCGTCTCGCTCGTGCTGCGCGGCAGTCCGCTGGTTCATGCCGAAACGCGTGTGAAGGTGCAGGCGGCAATCGAAAAGCTCGGTTACGTCTATAACCGCAGCGCCGCCAATCTGCGTCAGTCCAAGTCGAAGATCATCGGGCTGGTCGTCAACGATCTGACCAATAGTTTCTTTGCCGAGCTTGCGGTGGGTGTTGACCGCGTCATGCAGTCGGCGGGCTATGTGCAGTTTCTCGCCAACACGGCGGAAAGCATTGACCGCCAGCGCGAAGTGATTGCCTCCATGCGTGAACATGGCATTGCCGGGCTGATCGTGTCACCGGCGCGTGGCACTGAATCTGGCGACCTGAAGCCGCTGGCGAAAAGTGGCCTGCCGGTGGTGCAGATGGTGCGCGATGTGCCGGGTTCTGGCGTTTCGTCCATACTGTCCGACAATCGCGGCGGCGTGGCAAAGGCGGTCGAGCATCTGGTGTCGCTGGGGCATCGCGTAATCGCTTTCATGGGCGGCTATGCGGATACCGCTGTTTTTGCTGAAAGAGTTGCAGGCTATCGTGCGGGGCTGGAGCAGGCGGACATCGTGTTTGATGAGGCGCTGGTCTTCACCTCTGCGCCTTCACGCGCTGGCGGTGTTGAAGCAGTTGAGCAGTTGCTGCGACATGGCATGAAACCGACGGCAGCGGTGTGCTTCAATGATGCTGTGGCTTTTGGGGTCTGCGATGGTTTGCGCGCTGCGCATCTGGAACCGGGGCGCGATTTCGGTGTGGTCGGCTTCGACGATGTGATCGAAGCAAAGACAGCGGTACCCGCATTAACAACAGTGTCGGTCGATCCGCAGGGGATGGGCGAACGGGCGGCACAGCTTCTTTTGAAGCAGATCAATTCAGAACGGGTGGAGGCGGAAGCGCAGCGTTTGGCGGTGCGTCTTGCGGTGCGTGCCAGTTGCGGCATGCCTTTTAAAACGGAGGAGAAACGCGAATGGCAAAGTGGGGCCTTATAGGCGCAAGCACCATTGCAAAAGAGTGGGTGATCGGCGCCATTCGCGCCACCGGTGGCGAGGTCGTTTCCGTTTACAGCACCAATGCTGCGCGCGGCGAAACCTATGCCCGTGAGAACGGAATTGCCCGCTCGGTGACAAGCCTCGACGCACTTCTGGCCGATCCGGAAATCGACGCTGTCTATATCTCCACCACCAATGAATTGCATCGCGATCAGGCGATTGCCGCCGCCAAAGCTGGTAAGCATATCCTGTGCGAAAAGCCGCTGGCGCTGACGATTGGCGATGCCCATGCCATGTTGAAGGCCGTACGCGAAGCGGGCGTGGTGGCAGGCACCAACCATCATTTGCGCAACGCTGCCAGCCACCGCGCCATGCGCGATGCAATCGCGAAGGGCAGGATCGGGAAGGTGCTTGGCGCACGGGTTTTTCATGCGGTTTACTTGCCGCCGCATTTGCAGGGCTGGCGTATCGAGCGGCCCGATGCTGGTGGCGGTGTCATTCTCGATATCACGGTGCACGACGCCGATACGTTGCGTTTTGTGCTGGGTGAAAACCCGGTCGAGGCCGTGGCTTTCAGCCAGCAGGGGGGCATAGAGGGTAAGATGAGTGGTGAGGGACTGGAAGATGGAGTGATGGGCGCATTGCGTTTTCCATCCGGCGCGATCGCCCAGTTCCACGACGCTTTCACGACCAAATATGCGGAAACCGGTTTCGAGGTGCATGGCAGTGAAGGCTCGCTGGTCGCGCGCAATGTGATGACGCAAAAGCCGGTTGGTTCGGTGCTGCTGCGTGACAAGGACGGCGAGCACGAATTGCCGCTCGATCAGAAAAATCTCTACGAAACCGCCTTGCAGGCTTTCCATGATGCGTTGGCAGGCAAGGGCCAGCCTTCCGCAACATTGGAGGATGGCATCTGGTCGCTCGCCACCGGGCTTGCCGTGCTTGAGGCCGCAAAGACCGGCAAGGCAACCGCCGTTCAATCTGGAATCTGAACACCATGAACAAGCATATTTCGGCTGCGGAAGCGGCTGCGCTCATCCCCGACAACGCTATCGTTTCCGTCTCCTCATCGAGCGGTCTTGGTTGCCCTGATCTGACGCTGAAAGCCATTGGCGAGCGGTTTGACGAAACCGGCCATCCCAAAAATATCACCACGCTACACCCGATTGCGGCGGGCGATATGAGCGGCATCAAGGGCGTCGATTACATCGCCAAGCCGGGATTGCTGAAGAAGATCATCGGCGGTTCCTATCCGTCGGGCCCGTCCAGTGCCGAGCCGCCGCTGATCTGGCAGATGATCACCAATAATGAGATCCCAGCCTATAATATCCCGTCGGGCATTTTGTTCGATATGCACCGCGAAGCGGCGGCCAAGCGCCCCGGCGTGCTGACCAAGGTGGGGCTCGACACATTCGTCGACCCCAAGCGGCAGGGCACGGCGATGAATGACAAGGCCGGGCAGGAACCGGTGGTGAAACATGTCAGCTTCGAAGGCGAAGACTGGCTCTATTTCCCTTCCATCATCCCGCAAGTGGCGATCATTCGTGCCACGACGGCGGATGAGCGCGGCAATCTCACCTATGAGCATGAAGGCGCTTATCTTGGTGGTCTCGATCAGGCGCTGGCCGCGCGCAACAATGGCGGCATCGTCATTGCGCAGGTGAAACGCATCGCCAAGGAAGGCACGCTGAAGCCGCATGATGTGCGGGTGCCGGGCGTTCTGGTCGATTATATCGTGGTCGATCCCGATCAGAAGCAGACGACGCAGACACTGTACGATCCGGCGATTTCGGGCGAGATTTTCCGTCCGATCGATACGTTCCGTCTGGCCGAGTTTAATATCCAGAAGGCGATTGCGCGCCGTGTCTCACAGGAATTGCAAGCGGGAAGTGCGGTCAATCTCGGCTTCGGCATTTCCGCCAATGTGCCGCGCATTCTGCTGGAGGAAGGCCTGCACGGTGCCGTGACATGGGTGATCGAACAGGGCGCTGTCGGCGGTGTGCCGCTACTGGATTTTGCCTTTGGCTGCGCGGCGAATGCTGACGCCTATATGCCGTCGCCCTATCAGTTCACCTATTTTCAGGGCGCAGGCTTCGATGCGTCGCTCTTGTCCTTCCTGGAGATCGGACGCGACGGCTCGGTCAATGTGTCGAAGCTTTCATTCCGTCCGCATGTCACGGCCGGGGCGGGCGGGTTTGTGGACATTACGGCAAGGGCCAAAAAGATTGTCTTCTCCGGCATGTTCAATGCAGGGGCCAAGCTCTCCGTTGCAGACGGCAAACTGGTGATCGAGAAGGAAGGCAAGCTCAAAAAGCTCGTTAATGAGGTTGAGCATGTCACCTTCTCCGGTCCGCGCAGTGTCGCGCAGGGACAGGACATCACCTATGTTACGGAACGCGCTGTGATGAAACTGACGCCGGAAGGCATCGTGCTCACCGAGATCGCGCCGGGTGTGGATTTGCAGGCGCATATTCTCGATCAGGCTGAGTTTCCGCTGATCGTTTCCGATCAGCTCAAGATCATGGACGAGGCGCTGTTCCGCGAAGAGCCGATTGGGCTCTCGCTGCCGCAAAAGCCTGCGCGAATGCTGGAGGCGTGAGATGGCTGATCGCATAGAAATTGCGACCGAGAACCACATCGCGGTCATGACCATTAAGCGGCCCGAAAAGCTCAATGCATTCGATATCGAGCTTTTGCAGGAATTATCCGCCGCCTGTGATCGGGTGGAGGCGGATAGCACTGTGCGGGTTGCGATCCTGACTGGCGAGGGCAAAGCCTTTTCCGCTGGAGGCGACATCAAGGCCTGGGGCGGCATGGAACCGGCAGAGTTCGGCCATGCATGGGTGCGCTACGGCCATCGTGTATTCGAGCGGCTTGCGACTTTGCGTGTGCCACTGATCGCAGCGATGAACGGCCATGCTTTGGGCGGTGGTCTGGAACTGGCGGGCGCCGCCGATATCCGCATTGTCGAACGACAGGCGAAGATTGGCTTGCCGGAAACCTCGCTTGGCATGATCCCCGGCTGGTCGGGCACGCAGCGTCTTGTGCGCCGTTTCGGTGCGCAGATCGTGCGCCGCATGGTGCTGGGTGGCGAAATGTTCACAGCGGAGGAAGCGCTTTCGCATGGGCTTGTCGATGCCGTTGTCGAGACGGGCGCAGCCTTGCAGGCGGCGCAGGACTATGCGGCGCGAGTGGCGAAGCGCGGACCCGCTGCACTGGAAATTTCCAAACTGATGCTTTCCGTCGCCAATGGCGAGGACAATGGAACCGCCGTCGAGGCATTGGGTTCCATCCTTGTCGCCAAGACCGGCGATCTGAAGGAAGGCGTGCGCTCGTTCAGCGAAAAGCGCGAAGCGAATTTTAAGGGAGAATGGTGATGAGCACGATCGTAAAACCGCAGCCGCTGGCAGGACTGGCCGTCCGCGAATTCTCCATGCTGATCGATGGCAAATGGGTGCAGAGCCAAAGCGGCGGCAGCATTGAGCGTGTGGCCCCCGGTCATGGCGTGACGGTGAGCCGTTATCCCGCTGGCACCAAGGCTGATGTGGAACGTGCCGTAGCAGCTGCGCGCAAGGCTTTTGATGACGGGCGCTGGTCTTCCAAAACGGCATCGCAGCGTTCGCTGGTGCTGCTGAAAGCCGCTGATCTGATTGAAGCGAGGGCGGAAGAGCTTGCCTATCTCGATGCGATTGAAGCAGGAAAGCCGATCAGTCAGGTGCGGGGCGAGATTGCCGGTTCCGTCGATATCTGGCGTTATGCGGCAGCGCTTGCGCGTGATCTGCATGGCGAGAGCTATAATACGCTGGGCGATGGCACTTTGGGCGTTGTGCTGCGTGAGGCGATTGGTGTTGTCTCCATCATCACGCCGTGGAACTTTCCGTTCCTGATCGTCGGTCAAAAGCTGCCTTTCGTTTTGGCGGCGGGTTGCACGGCGGTCGTAAAGCCTTCGGAACTCACCTCCGGTTCGACGCTGGTGCTGGGTGAAATTCTGGCTGAGGCAGGCGTGCCGGATGGCGTGGTCAACATCGTCACCGGAACGGGTGCTGATGTCGGCCAGCATATGAGCACGCATCCAGATGTGGACATGGTGTCGTTCACCGGTTCCACTGGCGTCGGCAAGCTGACCATGGCCAATGCGGCGCAGACGCTGAAGAAAGTGTCGCTGGAACTTGGCGGCAAGAACCCGCAAATCCTGTTCCCGGATGCGGATATGGATGCCTTTATTGACGCTGCGGTGTTCGGCGCATGGTTCAATGCGGGCGAATGCTGCAATGCCGGTTCGCGGTTGATCGTGCATCGCTCGATTGTCGATGAGATTGTCGGGCGCGTCGCTGATCTGTCGAAAAAGGTCATCGTCGGTGATCCGCTCGATGTCAGCACGCAGGTGGGCGCGATCATCACGCCGCAGCATCTGAGCAAGGTTGGCGCTTATGTCGATCAGGCCAAGAAGGCGGGCGCTGCAATTGCCCATGGCGGCGATGTGCTGGATCTCGGCCTTGGCCAATATATGGCACCGACCATCATTGCGGGTGTGAAAGCCGATATGGCTGTGGCGCGTGAAGAAGTGTTCGGCCCGGTCCTGTCGGTCCTCTCCTTCGATACGGTGGATGAGGCGATCTCCATTGCCAACGCGGTTGATTACGGGCTTTCCGCAGGTGTGTGGAGTCGCGATTTCGATACCTGCATGAGCATCGGGCGCAAGGTGCGCGCCGGTACGGTCTGGATGAACACTTTCATGGACGGCACGCCGGAACTGCCTTTCGGCGGTTATCGTCAGTCGGGTCTGGGCCGCGAGTTGGGTCGTCATGCGGTGGAGGATTACACCGAAACCAAGACGCTCAACATGCATATCGGCGCGCGGACGGCCATGTGGATGCCGCAAGAAAAGTAGGGAGTGACGGCTTTGGGAGGACAGCCGGATATCGTCATCATCGGATCGGGTATCGGCGGCGCGACAATGGCCGCCGGTCTTGCTGTGTCAGGTGCCGACATTCTCATTCTTGAGGCGGGGGAGCATCTCCCGGACAGGCCGGAAAACCGCGACCCGCGTGCCATTTTCCAACAAGGCTTCTTTCGCCCGAAGGAGTTCTGGTACGAGACCAGCGGTACGCCATTCAATCCCGGCAACTACTACAATGTCGGCGGCAACTCCAAATTCTTTGGCGCGGTGCTGATCCGCTATCGCCGCGAGGATTTTGCGGAAATGGCGCATCTGGAAGGCGTTTCGCCCGCATGGCCGTTCGCCTATGAGGAGCTGGAGCCTTGGTATAGCCGCGCGGAACAGCTGTTTCAGGTGCGGGGTGAACTGGGCGATGATCCGACCGAGCCGGATCATTCAAAGCCTTATCCCCATCCGGCGATCCGCGACGAACCGGCCATTGCCGATGTGCGGGCGCGATTGAAGAAGAACGGCCTTCATGCCGCATCGCTGCCGCTGGGTGTCGATATTGACCGTTGGCTCGCCAAGGCAAAAACGCCGTGGGATGCACATCCGAACAGCAATGACGGCAAGATGGATGCGGAAACCTGTCCGCTTGCCAGCGCCTTGCGCTATTCCAATGTCAGGCTGGAAACCGCGGCGCGGGTGACGCGGCTGGAAGCCGGTCCGGATGGCAAAACCATCGCGGCAGTTCACTATGTGAAGAACGGCGAGGCGCTGGTCTTGCGCCCAAAGCTCGTCATTCTTTCTGCGGGTGCGGTGCAATCGGCAGCACTGTTGTTGCGTTCGGGATTGGCGAACCGGTCCGATCAGGTCGGTCGCAATTTCATGAACCATAATTCTAGCGCCGTGATCGCTTTCGATCCGCGCTATCGCAATGACAGCGTCTACCAGAAGACCTTTGGCTTCAACGATTACTATCTGTCGGACGGGGCAGGCGGGCCGCCGTTGGGCAATGTGCAATTGCTTGGGCGCGTGTCGGGCGCGATCCTGAAATCCAATATGCCACGTGTGCCGGAATGGCTGTTGAACCGCATTGCCGGACATACAATCGATTTCTACGCCATGAGCGAAGACCTGCCATCGCCGGAAAGCCGCGTGACGGTGGATGGCGACCGCATTGTCCTGCATTGGGTGCGCAGCAACTGGAAGGCGCATCTGATGCTGGTCGACAAGCTCAAATCCGCACTGCGGTCGGCTGGATTTCCGGTGGTTCTGTCGCGGGCCTTCGACCGGCGTACGCCGTCGCATCAATGCGGGACGGTGCGCATTGGTAACGACCCGGCGACAGCGCCGCTCGATACATGGTGCCGCACTTATGACCATCCCAATCTCTATGTGGTGGATGCGTCGTTTCTGCCGACATCGGCTGCGGTTAATCCCGCGCTGACCATCGCTGCACAGGCGTTGCGCGTGTCCGATCATCTGAACCGGGAGGTGCTGGCATGAACCGTCAAAGACCTGTGGCGCTGGTGACCGGTGGCCGACGCGGCATCGGGCTTGGCATAGCCCGCGCTCTCGCGGCGAAGGGCTTCGATCTGGCGATTACTGATGTTGAAAACGACGAGACCGTTATCCACGAACTGCGCGGAATGGGCGGCAAGGTGGCTTTCTTCAGGGGCGATCTTGCTGCCGTCGAGACCCATGCGGCGACGGTTGCCGCCGTGTTGAAGGAGTTTGGCAGCATTGATTGTCTCGTCAACAATGCTGGCATGGGTTCCGTGGAACGCGGTGATTTTCTTGGCCTGAAGCCGGAAAATTTCGACACCATCATGGGGGTCAATCTGCGCGGCACGGTGTTTTTCACGCAGGCCGTGGTGAAGGCCATGCTGGCTGCAACCGAGGTGCGTTTTCCACGCAGTATTATAACGATCAGTTCGGTTTCGTCGGTGATGACTTCGCCGGAGCGGCTTGATTACTGCATCAGCAAGGCGGGGCTGACCGCCTTTGTGCAGGGGCTGGCGCTGCGTCTGGCCGAGGCGCGGATCGGCGTGTTCGAGGTTCGACCGGGCATCATTCGCACCGATATGACCGCGAAGGTCGCCGAGCGCTACGACACGCTGATTGACGGCGGGCTGGTGCCGATGAAGCGCTGGGGCGAGGTGGGCGATGTTGGCGCCATCGTGGCCGGGCTTGCGGGCGGAAATTTCATCTTCGCTACCGGGTCGGTGATCAATGCCGATGGCGGCCTGTCGATAGCAAAGCTTTAGTTTCTCGGGAGGAGAAACGCATGAATTACGATTATATCATCGTTGGCGGCGGGCCTGCCGGTTGTGTTCTCGCCAATCGACTGAGCGAGGATGCTTCGGTGAAAGTCTTGCTGCTGGAAGCCGGAGGAAGCGACTGGAACCCGCTGTTTCATATGCCCGCAGGCTTTGCCAAAATGACCAAGGGCGTGGCGAGCTGGGGCTGGGAGACGGTCCCGCAGAAGCACCTCAAAAACCGCGTTCTGCGCTACACGCAGGCCAAGGTCATTGGTGGCGGTTCCAGCATCAACGCGCAGATTTATACGCGCGGCAATGCTACCGATTACGATCTTTGGGCCAATGAAGACGGCTGCACCGGCTGGGATTATCGCAGCGTGCTGCCCTATTTCAAACGTGCCGAGGACAATCAGCGTTTCAACGATGACTATCATTCCTATGGCGGGCCGCTTGGCGTTTCCATGCCATCCGCGCCGCTACCGATCTGCGACGCCTATATCCGCGCGGGGCAGGAATTGGGCATTCCCTATAATCCGGATTTCAACGGTCGCGAACAGGCAGGCGTCGGCTTTTATCAGCTCACCCAGCGCAATCGCCGCCGCTCTTCCGCTTCGCTTGCCTATCTTGCGCCGATCAGGGATCGCAGAAACCTGACGGTCAGGATCAACGCGCCAGTGCGCAACATCGTGCTGGAGAAGACGCGCGCCACCGGCGTGGCGTTGATGAGCGGCGAGGTACTGCGCGCATCGCGGGAGGTGATCCTGTCATCGGGCGCAATCGGCTCACCGAAGCTTCTGCTGCAATCGGGGATCGGACCAGCCGATCATCTCAAGCAGACAGACGTGGCCGTGAAACACGATCTGCCGGGCGTTGGCTCAAACTTGCAGGATCACCTCGATCTGTTTGTCATTGCCGAATGTACGGGCGATCACACCTATGATGGCGTGGCAAAGTTGCATCGGACGCTGGGCGCGGGCCTGCAATATATCTTTCTGCGCTCTGGCCCGGTAGCGTCCAGTCTCTTTGAAACCGGCGGCTTCTGGTATGCCGATCCGGATGCCCGCTCGCCGGATATCCAGTTCCATCTGGGGCTTGGTTCGGGGATTGAAGCCGGCGTCGAGAAGCTGAAGAATGCGGGCGTGACGCTCAATTCCGCCTATCTGCATCCGCGCTCGCGTGGGACAGTGCGTCTGGCGTCCAGCGATCCGGCAGCGGCCCCGCTGATCGACCCCAATTACTGGAGCGATCCGCACGATCTGAAGATGTCATTGGAAGGGCTGAAGATTGCCCGCGAAATCCTGCAACAGGAAGCCTTGAAGCCCTTTGTCATGGCCGAGCGACTGCCGGGACCGAAGGTGGTCACTGACGACGATCTGTTCGACTATGCCTGTGCCAATGCCAAGACCGATCATCATCCGGTCGGTACCTGCAAGATGGGCACCGATGCTTCCGCCGTGGTCGATCTGGAACTGAGGGTTCGCGGTCTGGAGGGCTTGCGCGTCTGCGACAGCTCGATCATGCCACGTGTGCCGTCCTGCAACACCAATGCGCCGACAATCATGATCGGCGAAAAGGGATCGGACATTATTCGTGGGCTGGATCCGCTGCCGCCAGTTCTATTTTCATGGGAGAAGAACGAGCACAAGCGGCGTGCGCGGATTTAGTCCCCATCAACCACTGGTTCAAAACGCAGATAGCCCGCAATGCCGGAACCTTTGTAGTTCGGATTATCGGACGGGTGGTTCACGCCGTCATTCACCTCGATGACTGCAAAATCGAATGGCGATACGCCCTCCAGACAAGCCGCATTCACGCCGAACTGGCGTGGATTGGAACGGCGCTGGTGGAAGGTGTAAATCCCGCATTTCGAGCAGAAATAATGTTTGGCGACGCCGGTATTGAACTGATAGAGCGTCAGCGCATCTTTCCCTTCAAGCACTTCCAGTCCGTCCAGTTCTGCGGACACAGCGACAGCCCCGCGCATCCGGCAATAGGAGCAAGTGCAGCGCCGTGCTGTGTGCAGGCCATTGGATAGTTTGACGCGAAAACGCACGGTCCCGCAGTGACACGCGCCATTGGCTTCCTTGATGTCGGGATTCATTTTGTCTCCTTGTATTTATACGGAAGCTATTTTGTTTTTTGCCGGTTTACCATCGCTGAAAACCGATTAAATTCGTGGCCGAAAATACTTCCGGGAGGGATTTGGCATGGGTGAATTTGCAGTCGTCACGGGTGGAAGCACAGGTATCGGAAGGCATCTTGTTTCCGCTTTTGCCTATGCGGGCTACACGGTGGCCTTCAGCTACAAGCACGATGACGAAGCTGCACAATCGCTCGTGGAAGCCATTGAGGAGGCGGGCGGCCAGGCGCTGGGGCTTGGCTGTGATGTGGGGCGGCGTGTCGAGGTCGAAGCCTTCTTCGATGAGGTCTGCGACTGGTTCGGTGATGCGCCCGATGTGCTGGTCAACAATGCAGGTATCCAGACCTGGGCACCCTTGCTGGAACTTTCCGAGGATGGTTGGGACGATGTCATCCGCACCAATCTGAAAGGCTGCTTCCTCAATACGCAGGCTGCCGCGAAGCGCATGGTGGAGGCAGACAAGGGCGGCGCCATCGTCAATATCGGATCAGGCTGTAACAAGCTCGCCTTTCCGAAACTGGTTTCCTACACGGCCTCCAAGGGCGGCATAGAGCAGTTCACCAAGGCTTCGGCGGTGGAGCTTGGGCCGCACGGCATCCGGGTGAATTGTGTGGCCCCCGGCGCGATCCTCAATGAACGCACGGCAGAAGAACAGCCCGACTATGCGGGCACCTGGGCACGCATCACGCCGCTGCGCAGGGTTGGAACGGCGGAGGACATTTCCGGCCCGGTCCTGTTCTTTGCTTCCGATGCGGCGCGTTTTGTTACCGGCCAGACGATCTGGGTCGATGGCGGTGTCTTTTCGCAGGCCAACTGGCCATATGAGGGATAATGGATTGCCAGTTATTCTGTATTTTTTGTACCAATTGGACGTGCTGAAACCATATTGATGGCTGGAAGTGCTAATAGTCTATCCAATAATTAGTTGATAATTAATTATTGTTAGTAATGAGTTGCTGTTTTATTTTCTTCTGTATTGTTTAAATTGTACTTGTTTGTTGGGTTATATCAAAATTTGAGTAATACAACGAATACTACGCATAAAGATAGAGTATCGCTTGCTGTTCTGACAAAAGGCCTTTCCATCACGCTAACACGTCCAGAATGCACAGATACCCACACCACTCTAGGGTACAATGATAGAAACGGATCGGGCAACAAATCCGCTTAAGTATTTTTTATCGGGGCGATTTTCATCGCCCCTTTCGTTTTAATAGGGAGCGACATGTTGATGAATGCCGCCCAATCTCAAGCGCCAGTTTTTTCAATCCCTGTCGAGAATGCCCGTGATTTCGCCTGCAATAATTTATTGATTGATGACTTCCCCCTCTCACTGGCTCAAACGCGAGACAAATCGGTCATGGCGAAGTTGACCGAACAAGCTTCTCTCTTTTTTGTCGATATGATTCCTGAAATCAAACGGCAGCTCGATAATCCATTCGTCGGGATCGTTGCTATTGACGTGCCGCAGGTGTTTGATGATGCCACTGTCGATGCAATCGTAGGATCCTTGATTGCAGTATCTCTTACGCAAGCAATTATGCCGAGCCTCCCCGACCGTGAGAACAACACGCCGTTTTCAATATTCACGGCGTCGAAGGACAATAGTAAGAAGCAGGATCACGTAGGTATACGCGGTCTATCGCCCACTGACGTTCTGGACTTTCATTCTGATGGAGCAATTACCAACGGTAAATTGTCAGTCCCAGACTATATTTCAATTTTTAATGTGTTTATCAATTATCGCGATAGAGGCAACTTCTATTGGGTTCCTACATGCACGATTCAGAGCCTTTCGCAAATCGTTGAAAAGGTGGGATTGTCGCAAGAATACTGCTTCAGCCTTACCCCGGCTGTTTATGATAACGGCCAATCCAGTGTTAAGATTGTAGATAGGCGCGCAAGAGCGGCAATTTTCACCCGCGCACCCGACGGTTCAATTACGACTTTTATGAATGGAACTTTTGAAGGCCATGCCGATACTGGCACGGATCAAGCAAAGGACATCACTACGGAAATCAAGGGTGCGATTGCTGCCAATCCAGTCCGTTATTTAATCCCACAGGAAAGCAGAAGGCTTATCATTCTCAATAATGCGAATGGGTTTCATGCCCGCGATATTTTCGAAAACCCCATGGAAGGATACGCGGTTACCCGGACGTATCTGCGAAGCGCTTCAATTTCTGGGAAAGTCGTCGGCCGCATAATTGAGGGCTAATTTTGCTGATTAGAGTTTTTAAGTATTTTGAACGGCTAGTTGATTTTCACCATCACGGTCTGCGAGCGTATCAATCGCGCAGTGCACTCACGTTGTTCTTTGTCCTCATAGAACCGTTCCGGTGGCTAATTGTGGCATCTGCGCTGTCTGGTGCTGTCCTTACGGCGATTGACTTGCTAAGGCTTTGGGCTGTTGCGTACATTGTTGATATGGTCGCGCACTCATCCGAACTCAATCTAACTTCTGCAGCGATCACCCTTTTGGGCTCATTGATTGTCGCATATGCGATTGCTGATCCGGCGTTCTGGCTAGTCAATTATATGCTTCGAATGCAGGCGCTTCGATCACAGACAAAGTCATCAGCCCTCTGGCAGTCGCATAAGGCCGCTGCACAACATGACATGGAATATTTCCATACGCACCACGCAGGGCAGATTTGCGGACGTATAGGGCAACTCTCGAATGCGGTGCAGTCTGGCATAGAGATTTTAGCTGGTCGCGTTCCACTCGGCCTTGTGCGTTTTGCGGGCTCTGCCATTCTTATTTCATATCTTGCCCCTCTCTTTGTCGCTCCTGTGTTGATTTGGATTCTACTCAATGGATTGTTAGCGATCTACCTTGTGCCTAAGTTCAACGCTCAAGCCGAAAAAATTTCCGAGACGTCCAGTATCGTAAACGGCGCTATCAATGAATATTTTTCAAATATTCGTGCGATAAAAACCTCATTTGCTTATGATACAGAGAACAGTTTTGTTCTTTCGAGAATTGATAAGCAACACGAGACAAATATCGATATTAACCGTTTAACGACGATTGCCGGGCTTTTTATTCGCTTACTTAACACGGGTCTCGTAGCCTGTATTCTTGCATTGGGCTTATACGGATTAGCCCACGGCATGATATCGCCCGGTGAGTTTGTTGCGGGGATTGCCTTAGCTGGGGGTATGGCTGCTGATGCAGGTTGGTTTGTCGGGGTATGGGAGGGGCTAACCCAGACATTTGGCACTATCAGAGATGCACGTTCGACTGTCACGGCAAAACCAACCGTCAAGGACGGTTACGGGCATCTACGGGTATCCAATCCACCACATATTTCATTAAATAATGTCAGTTTTTCTTACGGACTAAGGGAAATTTTGAGGAACATCTCGTTTGAGATTGAGCCGGGACAAAAAGTTGGCATTGTTGGGCCTTCCGGGGCAGGTAAATCTACGCTTATCGACCTATTACTGAGATTATACGACGTCGATGCTGGACAGATTGCGCTTGATGGGCAGGATATTCGCTTTGTGAAGATTTCCGAGCTACGAAGTGTCTTTTCGGTCGTTGCGCAAAGCGACGCGCTGTTTCATCGTTCGATAAGGGATAATATCGCGTTTGGCTCGGAAACCTCCGAAGATGTGGCACTAAGGCATGCAGCCGAGTTAGCGGATGCATCTTTGTTTATTGAAGAGCTCGCTCCGGATGGAAAGGGCTTTGACGTAGTCGTTGGAGAAAGGGGAGCCAAGCTTTCTGGTGGTCAACAACAGCGTATCTTGCTTGCGCGCGCGTTCATGCAGAAAAGGCCTGTTCTTATTCTTGATGAGGCCACATCCGCTCTCGATACCAATAGCGAAAGCTTGATTAAGAATGCGATTGCATCACTCGATGCAGATACAACCGTTATCGCCGTCGCACATCGCCTGTCTACTCTCCGGGACTTCGATAAAATCATCGTCTTAGATAACGGTGCTATCGTGGCAATGGGATCACATGAAGATCTTATTCAATCCTGTAAGCTTTATCGAGAGTTGTGGGCTAGGCAGGTTGGTTTGACGGTGATTTGAAATGCTCCGTACGTGGCGGAGTCCGCAGGAAGTGTGACGCGTCAGTATAAACTGAACATGCAAAGATCAGCCACTTGCATCTGGCTTCTTCTAACTTTTGTTCTTTAATAAATCAGGGAATTAAGTGGTGATCCCGACAGGAATCGAACCTGTGACCTACAGATTAGGAATCTGTCGCTCTATCCTACTGAGCTACGGGACCGACCGATGAGCATTCGCCGGTGATTCCGGCATTGCGAATGCTTTCAGACACATACTGTTTTTCATAGCTGTCGCCAACCCCGCAAAAAGCGGGGCAGGCGGATTTATTCAGTATCAGGCGGCGAGCGCCGTTTCCGCTACCGCCACAAAGTAGCTGACCCCGTAGGGAATGGCATCGTCGTTGAAGTCATAGGCCGGGTGGTGAAGGCCGGGCGTGTCGCCATTGCCGAGGAAGATATAGGCGCCGGGGCGCGCTTCCAGCATGTAGGAAAAATCTTCCGCTGCCATCATCGGCTCGACGCTCTCGTCCACCTTGCCTTCGCCCGCCACAGCGCTGGCGACACGGGCGGCAAACTCCGTCTGCGCATCGTGATTGAAGGTGACCGGATAATTGTTCTTGTAGCGCACGGTGATTTCCGCGCCGGTGGCGGCTGCGATACCGCTCGCCGCTTCACGGATACGGCGTTCGGCAAAGGCGCGGGTTTCCTTCTTGAGCGTGCGGACAGTACCCGACAGCGTCGCCTTTTCCGGGATCACATTATAAGCCTCGCCCGCAATGAATTTCGTCACCGAGATCACAAGTGAATCGAGCGGATCGCTATTGCGCGATACGATGCCCTGAAGGGCAATCATCAACTGGGAACCGGCCAGGATCGGATCGATTGTGCGATGCGGTTGCGCTGCGTGGCCGCCGCGCCCGGTAATGAAAAGATCGAATTCATCGGTCGCCGCCATGATCGGGCCTTTTCGCATCGCGAACTGCCCGACCGGCAGGCCCGGCATATTGTGGACGCCGTAGACTTCCGAAATGTTGAAACGGTCCATCACGCCGTCCTCGACCATGGCGAGGCCACCGGCGCCACCTTCTTCGGCAGGCTGGAACAGAAGCGCGACCGAACCGCGGAAATTGCGGGTCTCTGCGAGATATTGCGCTGCGCCGAGCAGCATGGATGTGTGTCCGTCATGGCCGCAGGAATGCGCCTTGCCGGGATTTTGCGAGGCCCATTCGACGCCGCTCGTTTCGGTGATCGGCAGGGCGTCCATATCGGCGCGCAGGCCGATGGCCGGGCCGCCGCCATGACGTCCCTTGATGATGCCGACCACGCCTGTGCGTCCGACGCCTGTTTCCACGAGATCGCAACCGAAGGATTTCAGCTTGTCTTCGACAAATTTTGCAGTTTCGTGCACGTCATAGAGAAGTTCGGGATTCTGGTGCAGTTTTCGTCGCCATGCGGCAATTTCCGCTTGCGTTTCAACGGCACGATTCAACACTGGCATTTTCTGAGGGCTCCCCGGATTGGGCATGATTTGAAGGAAACAGGATATGACGTTTCGGTGAAAGCGGGCAATCCCTGTTTGCCTTTTCATCGCCACATGGCATAGATAAAGAAAGCGTTAATCTCCCATTAGAGCGGTTCCAGTTGATACGGAGTCATTGGAACAGCTCTATCTCTTTGTTTTTTAAGCATTACCCGACGCAAAACCGCTTCGGAGTTTTGCTGGAAATGCTCTAGAGCACAATTCGAACCCGCAGAAGTTGCAGGCTATTTCGATTGGAACTACGGAATGATGTCGAAATCATTGAAAATCTGGTTCGCAGCTGCTGGCCTGTCGGTTACCGCACTGGCGTCCGCTGCGGCTAATCCCTCGATTGCAGTGGATGTCGCAACCGGCAAGGTCTACCAGCAGCAGGAAGCTTTTCAGCGCTGGTATCCTGCTTCCCTGACCAAGATGATGACGGCCTATGTGACATTCCGTGCGCTTCAGTCGGGCCAGATGACGCTGGATTCTCCAGTACGCATGACGGTCAACGCCGCCAAGGAGCCGCCGAGCAAGATGGGCTACAAGCCGGGATCGGTCATGACGCTCGATACGGCGTTGAAGATCATGCTGGTGAAGTCGGCCAATGACGTTGCCGTTGCCGTTGCCGAAGCCGTGGGTGGAACGGAATCCGGTTTCGTGCAGCGCATGAATGAGGAAGCCCAGCGTATCGGCATGGTCGGCTCGCATTTCGCCAATCCAAACGGCCTGCACAACCCCAACAACTACACGACGGCGCGCGACCTCGCGGTTCTGGCCGTGCAGCTTCGCCGCGAATTTCCGCAATATGCGCATTATTTCGCGACAGAGGCGATCGATCCGGGTGCGGGCAAGAAGGTTCAGGCCAATTACAACATCCTGCTTGGCCGCTATGACGGCGCGGACGGCATGAAGACTGGTTTCGTCTGTGCATCCGGCTTCAATCTTGCAAGTTCCGCCACGCGCAATGGCCGGACCGTGCTGGCAATCATTCTCGGTGCAGACCGGCAGGAAGCGCGTGCGGTTCAGGCTGCACAGCTCATGACCGATGCTTTCCGCGCAAGTTCAAGTGGTGGTGCGACGCTGGCGACCTTGCGTCCGACAGCGGGCGGTAATCTCAATCAGGCCGTCGACATGCGCAAGGCTATATGCAGCCAGCAGGCCATGGCCGATCGCTGGGACGGACGCGATGTCGAGGGCAAGCTGAAAATCAATTCGCCCTATATCCATGCCATGGATCATGATCCGGTGGCGGTGAAGGTCGGTCTGGTTTCCGAACCGGGTCCGACGACCCGCCCGAGCCAGCTCGACATTTCGCAGATTCCGGTGCCGATGCCGCGTCCGCAGCGTTCCGCTGGTGCCAACACTACCGCGATCAACTGATATGCCGAATCCCATACCCGTTTCCGTGCTGACCGGCTTTCTCGGTTCAGGCAAGACGACGCTTCTCAACCGGCTTCTGAAAGATCCGGCGCTGAGCGATACAGCGGTCATCATCAACGAGTTCGGCGAAGTCGGCATCGATCACCTGCTGGTCGAGCAGGCGAGCGAAGGCGTGATCGAGCTTTCCGATGGCTGCCTGTGCTGCACGGTACGCGGCGAACTGGTGGATACGCTGGCCGATCTGATCGACCGGCTTCAGACCGGGCGCATCAAGGCGCTGAAGCGCGTCATCATCGAAACCACCGGGCTTGCCGATCCGGCGCCGGTGCTGCATTCGATCATGGGGCATCCGGTTCTCATGCAGGCTTTCAGGCTCGATGGGGTTCTGGCGACCGTGGATGCCGTCAACGGCATGGCGACGCTCGACAATCACGAGGAAGCCATCAAGCAGGCAGCTATGGCTGATCGCATCGTGCTCGCCAAGACCGATCTGCCGGAAGCGCAGGCCGGACTGGCGGCACTGAAGGCGCGGCTCCATGCGCTCAATCCCGGTGCGGATATTCTGGAAGCCGGTGAAGAACGCACCGGCTATGCGGCGCTTTTCGAATGCGGCCTTTATAATCCGGAAACGAAATCGGCAGACGTGCAGCGCTGGCTCAAGGCGGAAGCCTATGAGGACGAGCATCATGACCATTCCCATCATGGGCATTCCGATGGGCATGACCATGTATGTGGACCGGATTGCGATCATGACCATCATCATCACGGCCACGCGCATCATCATCACCATGACGATGCGATCCGGTCCTTTTCGCTTCGTCACGATGCGCCGATCCCGCTATCGACCTTCGACATGTTCTTTGATCTTCTGCGTTCAACGCATGGCGAAAAGCTGCTGCGTGTGAAGGGCATCGTGCAGATTGCCGAAGACCCGGATCGTCCCGTTGTCATTCATGGCGTGCAGAAGATTTTCCATCCGCCTGCACGCCTCCCGCATTGGCCGCAGGATAAGCGGGAAACGCTTCTGGTGATGATCGTGAAGGATCTGCCGGAAACCTATGTGCGGGAGCTGTTCGATGCGTTTTTGGGGCGTCCTGCGCTGGACAGGCCCGATCGTGTCGCGCTGACCGAAAATCCGCTGGCTATTCCGGGTTTCTCGCCCCGGAGCTGATACTCACTTCCTGCGAATAAGGAAGCGATGCAACGTCCCTTGACGCTCTTGCGTGAGGAGGGCGTGGCCTTCCTGCGTGCAGAAATGCGGGACGTCGATGCCTGACAGCGGATCGGTCGTTTCCACCCAGAGGAGTGCTTCGCTCGGCATTTTTTCCAGACGATTGCGGGTTTTCAAAACCGGAAGGGGGCATTTAAGCCCCCTCAGGTCGTAGACAGGAATGTCATCCTGCAAAGTCATCAGTTCCCGATGATCTTCCACCATGGCTTTTTCGGTTCGGGGGCTGCGACAGGTGCCGGTTGCTCGACATTCTGCGCCACCGTGCTGGCCGTCGTCATTGACGAGATCTGGGGTGAGACTTGCGGTGAAACCTGGGGGGCAGCAGCCTGTGCTGTAACCGGGTTCGGCTGCGGTGCGGGCACGGCTGCGGTCTGTGTCGCGGGCTGGGCCGGAACAGGAGCCGGTTGCGGCGTTGCAGCAATGGCTGTCGGCTGTACGGCTGGCGTCGCCGGGCGGATGTCCGGCGCGCCCGCCTTTTCAGCGGAAGAAGCGGTGAGTGACGGCGGTTCCCGCGTTACCTTTTCACCGCGTGCACGCGCAGCGCTCCAGGCAGAGACCAGCTTGGCTTCGGCAATGCCCTGAATGGACGGTGCCGGTGCCTTCTGGCTGGCGCTGAATGCCGACTGGTAGGTCTTTTCGTAAGACGCATAGGACATGGCCTCGCCGCCAGCCGATGGCGGGCAGGCGTCCGTTGCAGACAGAGGCTGGCCGTCCGGCGTCGCAACGTTGAACACATAGCGCTTTTCGCAGACATCAACCTTCGGCGGCACCTTGGTGACCTCGAAAGAGTCGTAACCCTGTTTCAGCATCTTCCAGAAGGAATAATTCGGGTCGCTCTTGTAGCGCGCCATGTTGGCTGCGGTCATACGGAACGGAAATGCCTGAATCTGGAAGTCGCGCTGGCCGCCCTTGAAGGCGTCGCGACCGAAGGCATAAATCTCGGCGACCTGTTCGTCAGTCATCGAATAGCAGCCCGACGACGAGCATGCGCCGTGCACCATCAGGTGCTGGCCGGTGCGTCCATTGGCGCGGTCATAGGCGTTGGGGAAGCCGATGTTAAACGAGAGGTAATAGCTCGAATTCGGGTTCATCTGGGCGGGACGGACGTTGTAGAAACCTTCCGGCGCCTGACGGTCACCCTCGATATATTTCGGCCCGAGCTTGCCCGACCACTTGCAGATTTCGTAGGACGCAATCTGGTCGTACTTGCCGTTGTTCTTCTGCTTCCAGACCTCGAGAGTGCCTTCCTCCTTGAAAATGCGCACCATGATCGGCGAGGTGCGGGTCATGCCCTTCGCCTTCATCTTGGCAACGACTTTCTCGGGAAGCGGCTTCTCGGCCCGGAGGCTCAGATCGGATACGGACGAACCCTGACAGCCCGCGAGAAGCGCGGTTGCCATTACGGAGCCTAGAATTGCGGTTCTGATCTTCATGTCGCATCGAGTCTGTTAGAGCTACGCCAGAGACTTTATGAGCAAAAGCCAATTTCCTGAACGTCGAATTTTAAAACTGAAACCTTACGGTATCGTTTATAATTCCTTGCTCAGATAGCTAAAATCCAGCGCGTCGGCAATATGGCCGAATTTGCAGCATGATGCAAATCCGGGAGGCGCGAGGCCTCCCGGATGAGTCTTTTTTGTTTTGAATCGCGCATCCTGATCCGAAAACCGCATTACACTTTTCGGGATGCGCTCCCATTTTGGGCGGAAATCAGATGTTGCGGCCGATTTCGAGGAATTTCTGGCGGCGTTCCTGCTTCAGCGTTTCGCCATCGATATCCTTCATCGAGCGCAGCGACGCGGTGATGATGTCGCCAGCCGCATCGATGACGGCTTCCTTGCCGCGGTGGGCGCCGCCCAGGGGCTCAGGAATGATGCCGTCGATGATCTTGAGATCGAACAGGTCCTGCGCGGTGATGCGCATGTTGGAAGCGGCATCCTTGGCGCGGGTCGAATCATGCCAGAGGATCGACGCAGCGCCTTCGGGCGAGATCACCGAATAGATCGAATGCTCAAGCATATAGACGCGGTTTGCAACGGCGATGGCGATGGCGCCGCCGGAGCCGCCTTCACCGATGATGATCGAGATGACAGGAACGCGCAGCCGCAGGCACTCCGCCGTCGAACGAGCAATCGCTTCGGCCTGACCGCGCTCCTCGGCGCTGACACCCGGATAGGCGCCTGCAGTATCGACGAGGGTGATGAGCGGCAACTGGAAGCGGTCGGCCATTTCCATGATGCGGACGGCCTTGCGATAGCCTTCCGGACGGGCCGAGCCGAAATTATGCTTCAGGCGCGTCTTGGTGTCGGAGCCTTTTTCCTGCCCGATGATCGCGACGGCCTGACCGTTGAAGCGACCGAAACCGGCCTGGATGGCTTCGTCATTGGCGAATTTGCGGTCGCCAGCAAGCGGGGTGAATTCGGTGAACAGACGGTCGATATATTCCAGGCAGTGCGGACGGTCCGGATGGCGGGCGATCTGCGCCTTCTGCCACGGTGTCAGCTTGCGATAGATGTCCTTCAGCGCATCAGCCGAACGCTTCTCGAGGCGACGAATCTCGTCGCTCATCTCGACGCTGCCTTGTTCCTGCGCGAGCTTTTTCAGCTCCAGAATCTGGCCTTCGAGGTCGGCGACGGGTTTTTCAAAATCGAGATAGTTGTACATCGGGCCTGACTGTTCGTGCTTTTTCCAAAGGGATTAGCGCTATTGCGAGCCTGAAAAAGGCTGTTTTACGGCGCTTTACATATTCACTACTGGCTCATCTTGCAAATTTTCGATTTTCTCATAACCGGACAAAGGCTAATCGGCAAGCGGATGATGCTCGCTGACGAGCTTATGCAGTCTTTCCTCCAGCACATGCGTATAGATTTGCGTCGTGGAAATATCGGCATGGCCGAGCAATTGCTGCACGGTGCGCAGATCTGCGCCGTTCTGCAGCAGGTGGCTGGCAAAGGCATGGCGCAGCACGTGCGGTGAAATGGCGGCGGCCGATAATCCTGCCCGTGCGGCAAGTCCTTTCAACTCGCGGGCAAAAACCTGGCGCGCCAGATGGCCGCTTTCCGAAAAAGCCGGAAACAGCCAGGGATTGTCATCACTGCCGGGCAGGGAATCCCGCAAGGCGAGAAAGCGCTGCAAAGCTTCGCGGGCCTTGGGTGAAAGCGGAACCATGCGTTCCTTGGAGCCCTTGCCGCGGACCAGCAGAAAGCGGTGATCGGTGCGCGCGACGGTGACGGGCAGGCCGACAAGTTCCGAGACGCGAAGCCCTGTCGCATAAAGCGTTTCGAGAAGCGCATGAAGGCGCAAGGCCCGCAGCCGGTCGGAAGTGCGCTCATCCGGTTCGGCTGCTTCATTGGTTTCGAGCACTGCGCGGTCGAGAAGCCGCGTGACGTGTTCGACGCTCATGATCTTCGGCAGCGGCTTTTGCTTCTTGGGGGCATCGACTGTGCCGGTCGGGTCGTCCTGCCGATAGCCTTCCGAATAGAGAAAACGGAAGAACTGACGCAGCGCCGACAAACGCCTGGCCTGCGATGTCGCGGCAAAACCTTCCGTTGCCATGGCATCAATGGCGCTGCGGATATGGTCGGGTCGGGCTTCGGCAAGATTGACGCCTCGGGCCGCCAGTGTCTCTGCCACAGCTTCCAGATCGCGCCGGTAGGATTCGAGCGTGTTTTCCGCAGCACCCCGTTCGGCGCTCATCATTTCCAGAAAGTTCTCGATCGCCAGCGATGCGCGCATCGTCACTCCTGTGGGGTCTGCGGTAGTTGGGGCGCCGTATCGGCGGTTTCCGCCGGGGCAGGCCCGGCTGCGGGGGCCGGCGGCGCAATCGTCACCGGTTTCAGCTTCGAAGCCGGTATGTCGACGGTGATCTCGCGTGTGTCTGGTTCAACGAAATTGGCAAGCGCATACATCGCGCCGTAAACGATGGCGGCAACAAGAGCGAGAAAGAGGACGAGGCGCGTCAGCGTAGGCATTCATCTTTTATGCTTTGGCATTGGGACGAAAGCAAGGAGGGGGGACGAAAGCAAGGAGGGGGGGGACGAAAGCAAGGAGGGGAGACGAAAGAGGGGACGAGGGTGCAATCCTGCAAAAAAGCCATGCTTGCGGTCGTGCGCGCCTTGAAAACCAATCAAAGCAATTGACGTCGCCCTGTTTTTCATGTGGAACCGGAGCAAATGGACGAGGACAATGAGCAGCACGACAAAACAAAACAATCTACATGAGAAAGCGGAGCTGATCCGCGAACTTCTCGGTTCGAAAGTCGTGGTGCTTGTTGGGCTGATGGGAGCTGGAAAATCGACCGTCGGACGTAAAGCCGCGGCCTTGCTCGGCTTGCCGTTTCGCGATGCCGATACGGAGATCGAAGCGGTTTCCCGGATGAGCATTCCTGAATTATTCGAAGCTTATGGCGAGGTCGAGTTCCGTGATCTCGAACGTCGTGTCATCATGCGCCTGCTCGAAGACGGGCCGATGGTTCTGGCGACCGGTGGCGGAGCCTATATGAACGCCGAAACACGCGCGGCAATTGGTCGAGCTGGCGTTTCCATCTGGCTTAATGCGGAAATCGATATTCTGATGGAGCGCGTATCGCGCCGCCAGAACCGTCCGCTGCTGAAAAACAGCGATCCGCGCGGCGTCATGCTGCGGCTGATGAACGAGCGCTATCCCGTCTATGCGCTGGCCGATCTCCAGCTTATGACCCGTGACGACAAGAAGGAAGTGATCGCTGCCGAACTGCTCGATGTTCTGGCCGGTCATCTCGAAGGTTTAGAGGCTTGATGGCTGTTCGGTAGAAAGAACCGCCGATGTCCTCGTTGCATGATATTGGAGACTACGCATGAACGCGCCTTCCATCGCCCAGGATGTTACGACTGTTCCCGTGTCGCTTGGCGACCGCTCCTACGACATTCTGATCGGCAAGGGGCTGGTTGATCGTGCGGGCGAGGACGTGGCAAAGCGTCTGAAAGGCGTGCGCGTGGCGGTGGTGACAGACGAAAATGTCGCCAAGGCGCATCTCGAGCGCCTGACTGAAAGCTTCGCCAAGGCCGGTATCGATGTTACGCCGGTGATTGTTGCGCCGGGTGAGAAGTCCAAATCCTTTGCCACGCTTGAAACCGTTACCAATGCCGTGCTGGCGGCGCGCCTGGAGCGCGGCGATGCGGTTGTGGCATTTGGTGGCGGCGTGGTTGGCGATCTTTCGGGCTTCGTCGCCGGTATCGTGCGGCGCGGCATGAATTTCGTGCAGATGCCGACCTCGCTCCTGTCGCAGGTGGATTCCTCGGTCGGTGGCAAGACCGGGATCAACACGGCACATGGCAAGAACCTTGTCGGCGTGTTCTACCAGCCCCAACTGGTTCTGGCCGATACGGAAGTTCTAGACACGCTGAGCCCGCGTGAGTTCCGGGCCGGTTATGCCGAAGTTGCAAAATATGGCCTGATCGACCGCCCGGACTTCTTCGAATGGCTGGAGCAGAACTGGCAGGAGGTTTTCTCCGGCGGCGCGGCGCGGACGGAAGCCATCGCTGAATCCTGCCGTTGCAAGGCGGCTGTCGTTGCGCGCGACGAGCGCGAAACCGGCGACCGTGCGCTGCTCAATCTCGGCCATACGTTTGGCCATGCGCTGGAAACCGCAACCGGCTACGATTCGAGCCGTCTCGTGCACGGCGAAGGTGTCGCCATCGGCATGGCGCTGGCCCATCGCTTTTCGGTCAAGATGAACCTGTGCGGCATCGAGGATGCAGAGCGCGTCGAGGCGCATCTGAAGGCGGTCGGCCTGCCATACCGGCTGTCGGATGTGCCGGGCGGCTTGCCATCGGCGGAAAAGTTGATGGATTATATTGCGCAGGACAAGAAAGTGGCGCGCGGTGCGCTCACCTTCATCCTGACGCGGGGCATCGGGCAGTCCTTTATTGCCAAGGACGTGCCGCCGGTAGCCGTGCTGGAATTTTTGAAAGACCGTCTGGAAACCAAATAATACCAAGTCTCGGTGAGTTTGACTCATCGAGACTTGGTTAAGCCCGTGCGGCGATTGAGCAACTTCAGGGCGTGATGCGTCAGCATCCCAGCGCCCTGCTAAAAGAGGACAGGGCGAATGACTTTCGAGCTTTGGGTTATGTGCGGCATCATCCTGCTCTGTGTCATTCTTTCCGGTTTCTTTTCGGGTTCTGAAACGGCGCTGACGGCAGCGTCGCGTGCCCGTATGCTCACGCTCGAGCACAATGGCGAGGAGCGTGCAGGCGTCGTCCAGCGTCTGATTGGAAGGCGCGACCGGCTGATCGGCGTGCTTTTGATCGGCAACAACCTCGCCAATATTCTGGCGTCCTCGATTGCCACCAGCATTTTCCTGAACCTGTTCGGCGATGCAGGCGTCGCCTATGCGACGCTGGCAATGACGGTCATTCTCGTTATTTTCGCGGAGGTGCTGCCGAAGTCATGGGCGATTTCGGGACCGGACCGGTTTTCGCTGGCCGTCGCGCGCAGCGTGTCGCTGGTGGTGTTGATCCTTGGGCCGGTTTCCGCTGCCGTGAACTGGATCGTGCGTGTGATCCTCAAGGTCTGCGGTATCAATCTTGCAGCCGGTCGTTCCATGCTGAGCCCGCAGGAAGAGTTGCGCGGCGCGGTCGAGGTACTGCATCGCGACAAGTCGCTCATCAAGGAAGATCGCGACCAGTTGGGCGGATTGCTCGACCTCAAGGAACTGGAAGTCAGCGACGTGATGGTGCACCGGACATCGATGGGCACCGTCAATGCCGATGCTCCGGCGGATGAGATCGTGCGCGATATTCTGGCCAGCCCGCACACGCGCATGCCGCTCTGGCGCGACGATATCGACAATATTGTCGGCATCATTCACACCAAGGACCTGTTGCGCGCGCTTTACGACGTCGACAATGATTTCAAACGCATCGACATCATGAAGGTTGCGCGCAAGCCGTGGTTCGTGCCCGACACGACGACATTGCAGGACCAGCTTGACGCCTTTCTTCGCCGCAAGGCGCATATCGCCATCGTCGTCGACGAATATGGCGATGTGCAGGGACTGGTGACGCTTGAGGATATTCTGGAAGAAATCGTCGGCGATATTGCCGACGAGCACGATATCGACATGCAGGGCGTTCGCCTGCAGCCGGACGGTTCGGTGATTGTCGACGGCTCGCTGCCGATTCGCGACATCAACCGCGCGCTCGACTGGTCCTTGCCCGATGAGGAAGCGACAACGATTGCAGGTCTCGTCATTCATGAGACCCAGACGATTCCCGAAGTGAAGCAGGCCTTCACCTTTTACGGGAAACGCTTTTCCGTCCTGAAGAAGGAAAAGAACCGCCTGATACGGTTGCGCATCGTGCCGCTTGATGCCGATGGAAAGCCGACACCCATCGTTGCGGCACTACCGCGCTAACAGGTTTCGCGGGAGCGCGCTTCCACCTAACACTCTGTTTTTGAACATTTTATCTTGGGATAGCAGGCATTTTTCTTACGAAAGCTGTCGCCCGAGTGGCTTTGTGATTTCTAATTTTATACATTTTTCTTATATATAATATGAAGTATTCATAATAGACCTATAGATCTTCATATCAATTACTTCTAATATAGACAAAATACAACCAATAGTTATTTTTAATATTTAAGTTGATATTATTCAAAATATGGGTTCTCATGAGCATATATTGAATCGTTAAGTCTATATATAGGCGTATATTTCCTGTTATAGATGGTTTATGTTCTGATACGAAAACTACGGAGAATTTCGCGTTCGAAGTGCTTTATAATAAGAGATATACGATCTTGGTCTATTCGTACTTGCACTAGATTTTGTCCTGGATTTCTTTTCTCCGCAAAGTTCGATCTGTCTGCTCCATATAGCAAGGCGCCCGAAAGGGCGCCTTGCTTGTTTGCGGATTATGTCTTCGATCTGTTTCAGCGCCGCGTTGCCTCACCGGGGGCGGAAGGCTCAAGCGCCAGCGCGTGCACGCCGCTATTCAGCTCTTCCTTCAAAAGTGCATTGATGGCGCGGTGGCGCTCGATGCGACTCATTTTGGCAAAGGCGTCGGCAATGATGCGGATGCGGAAATGGGTTTCGCCGGTGCCGTCATAAACTTCATCGTGACCGCGCTCCTCGTGGTGATGTCCGGCGTGGAGATGGCTTTCATTGATGATTTCAAGCCGTTCGGGAGCGAAAGCCGTGGTCAGTTTCGCTTCCATCGCGCTTTGTTTGCTATTGTGAATGGACATTTGGACCACTTCTCCCCATATAGACGCTGTGCCTCATATAACGTTGCTTCGGCAGCAAAAGGTGGGGCAAATCCGCACAGGAAAGCAACCTGCTTCAAAATTTCGCCCAGTTAAAATGGCCAAAAGCCAGACCGGACGAAATGTCAATTCTTGTTCAGCAACTCATAATCCGCATAATTCGATTCGATGACAACGAACTCAAAATTTTTCGACAGTATCCGCATCAAGCCCAAGAAGACTGCAGAAGCGAAGGCTTCGGGGCCTTGCTGCCAATGGGACGGATGTGACAAGCCAGGCACGCACCGCGCGCCTGTCGGACGCATGCGCGAAGGCGAATATTTCCGCTTCTGTGTTGATCACGTGCGGGAATATAACAAGAATTTCAATTACTTCTCTGGTCTTTCAGATGGCGACATCGCGAAATTCCAGAAGGATGCGATCACGGGTCATCGCCCGACCTGGTCGACGACGGCGAACTCTACCGCCAAGCCGCGCACGTCGCCGGATGTGGCGAAGATGCGTTCCGGCTCGGCCTCCTATCACAATCGCATCCGCGATCCCTTCAACCTTTTCAAGGAAGCCAAGGGACATGCGCCGGGCCAGAAAGCGCAGCGCAAGCCGCGCACGCTGGAAATAAAGGCGCTGGCGACGCTCGGTCTTGAACCAAATTCGACTGGCGATAAGATCAAGGCGCGTTATAAAGAGCTGGTAAAGCAGCACCATCCGGATGCAAATGGTGGTGATCGCGGATCGGAAGAAAGATTTCGCGATGTTATTCAGGCTTATCAATTGCTCAAGCAGGCAGGTTTTTGCTAAAGCCTGTTTGGGCCTGACAGGCTGACTATGGGAGTTGTCGCCGACAACTCCGACGGACATTCTTCTGCCGCGCAATTGCGCGGGCGCAAGCACGGATGCCCGCAACGAATTACGGAAGGGGCATACCGTCCGGCTCGCCGGAAAAACATGCCCACGGGTGAAAGTTGCCGGTCGGTAGCTTGCCGGTATTAATTCGCGGCCGGTCGCTGCCTGCCGCTCTGGAGGCATGATGAACAAGGTTGAGCGGGATATAGCCAATTTGCCGGATACGACGGTTTCGGTGCGCGAAGTGTTCGGAATCGATTCCGACATGACGGTGCCAGCCTATGCGGCAGGCGATTCCTATGTGCCGGAGCTTGATCCGGATTATCTTTTCGACCGTCAGACGACGCTCGCGATCCTTGCAGGCTTTGCCTATAACCGTCGCGTGATGGTTTCCGGTTATCACGGCACCGGCAAGTCGACCCATATCGAGCAGGTCGCAGCCCGCCTCAACTGGCCTTGCGTCCGCGTCAACCTCGACAGCCATGTCAGCCGTATCGATCTTGTCGGCAAGGACGCCATCGTCGTCAAGGATGGCGTGCAGGTCACCGAATTCAAGGACGGCATCCTTCCCTGGGCCTATCAGCACAATGTGGCGCTGGTGTTCGACGAATATGATGCCGGTCGTCCGGACGTGATGTTCGTCATCCAGCGCGTTCTGGAATCGTCCGGTCGCCTGACCCTGCTCGACCAGAGCCGCGTCATCCGTCCGCATCCGGCTTTCCGCCTGTTCGCGACCGCCAACACCGTTGGCCTCGGTGATACGACCGGCCTCTATCACGGCACCCAGCAGATCAACCAGGCGCAGATGGACCGCTGGTCCATCGTGACGACGCTGAACTATCTGCCGCACGACAATGAAGTGAACATCGTTCTTGCCAAGGCCAAGCATTATCAGAATGCCGAAGGCCGCGAGATCGTGAACAAGATGGTGCGCGTGGCCGACATGACCCGTCAGGCGTTCATCAATGGCGATCTTTCGACCGTCATGAGCCCGCGTACGGTCATCACCTGGTCCGAAAATGCCGCGATCTTCAACGACGTCGGCTTTGCCTTCCGCCTGACCTTCCTCAACAAGTGCGACGAACTGGAACGCCCGATCGTGGCCGAGTTCTATCAGCGCGCTTTCGGCGTTGAACTGCCGGAATCGGCAGCCAATATCGTTCTCGCTTGATGCGGAAGAAGCCTGCCGCCTGATCATATCCGGCGGCAGCGCACTGTCTGATGCGGGGGTGATGAGCTTCGCCCTTGCTTGAAAGCGAAGTCAGGATAGGCATATGTCGGGCCAGAAGTCAGGAATAGGCGATAATTCGCGCGAGCGTAAACCGGGACCGGTGGATTCCGAACCGTTCAAGCGCGCTCTAACGGCTTGCGTCCGCGCCATTTCCGGCGAGCACGAGCTGGAAGTGGCGTTCACCAATGACCGCCCGGCCTTGAGCGCCAATCGCGCCCGTCTTCCCGATCTGCCGAAGCGCCCGACTGCGCACGATATCGCCGTCACGCGCGGCCTCGGTGATTCCATGGCGCTCCGTCAGGCGCGTCACAATCCGCGCATTCACGCGGCACTTGCCCCGGAAGGAAAGCAGGCGCGTGCTATTTACGACGCTGTAGAGCAGGCGCGCGTGGAAGCCATCGGCGCCCGCGCCATGTCAGGCATGGCGGATAATCTTTCCACCATGCTTGCGGATAAATATTCGAAAGCCAATTTCTCTGCCGTCACCGCCAAGGAAGACGCGCCGCTTGAGGAAGCCGTGTCGCTTCTGCTGCGTGAAAAGCTGACCGGACGGGCCGCACCTGCGGAAGCCGGACAGGTGCTGGAACTGTGGCGCGATTGGATCGAGCAGAAGGCTGCCGCCGATATTGCGCGGCTTGGCGACGATCTTGAAGACCAGCAGGCTTTTGCGCGCACGGTGCGTGACATGCTCGCCTCCATGGATATGGCGGAAGAGCTCTCGCAGGAAGAACCGAGCGACGAGGAAGAGCAGAACGACGAGCAGACGCCTGATTCCGACGAGAACGAGGAAGGCGGCGACGAGAGTCAGGAAGGTTCCGATTCCGCTGAAAGCGAGGAATCCGACAGTTCGAGCGATGAAGGCGAGCAGGGCGAAATGGATGCCGCCGATGCTTCTGCCGACGACATGGACGACAGCGATGATATCGACGCGGAAACACCGGGAGATACGCGCCGTCCGAACCAGCCTTTCGCCAATTTTGCCGAGCATGTCGACTACAAGGTCTTCACGCGCGAGTTCGACGAGGAGGTCGAGGCAACCGATCTTTGCGACGAGGCGGAACTCGATCGTCTGCGCGGCTTCCTCGACAAGCAGCTTGCCAATCTGCAGGGTGTTGTCGGGCGATTGGCTAACCGCCTGCAGCGCCGCCTGATGGCGCAGCAGAATCGCTCCTGGGATTTCGATCTGGAAGAGGGCTATCTCGATTCGGCCCGTCTGGTGCGCATCGTCATCGATCCGACGCAGCCGCTTTCCTACAAGCAGGAGCGCGATACGGATTTCCGCGATACGGTCGTGACGCTGGTGCTGGACAATTCCGGGTCCATGCGCGGTCGCCCGATCACGGTTGCTGCGACCTGCGCGGATATTCTCGCCCGCACGCTGGAGCGTTGCGGCGTGAAGGTGGAAATTCTGGGCTTCACCACCAAGGCGTGGAAGGGCGGCCAGTCACGCGAAGCGTGGCTTGGACGTGGCAAGCCTGCCAATCCGGGTCGCCTCAATGATCTGCGCCATATCGTCTACAAGAGCGCCGATGCGCCATGGCGCCGTTCACGGCGCAATCTCGGCCTGATGATGCGCGAAGGCCTGCTCAAGGAAAACATCGACGGTGAAGCACTGATCTGGGCGCATCAGCGGCTGCTGGCGCGTCCTGAACAGCGCAAGATCCTGATGATGATTTCGGATGGCGCGCCCGTCGACGACTCGACGCTTTCCGTCAATCCCGGCAACTATCTCGAGCGTCACCTGCGCGCCGTGATCGAGGAAATCGAAACGCGCTCTCCGGTGGAACTGATTGCAATCGGCATCGGCCATGATGTCACGCGCTATTATCAGCGTGCCGTCACCATCGTCGACGCGGAAGAGCTGGCTGGCGCCATGACGGAGCAGCTTGCATCGCTGTTCGAGGAGCAGGGTGCTGCGGCATCGGGCAAGGGCAGACGGCGCGCCGGTCGGCGATAGAATATCGGTCAAAGAAAAGGGCGCCTGAAGCGCCCTTTTTTCATGCCTGCTGTTTGGTTGCAGCCAGAACGATTTCGCGTATGCAGACGCCCTGTGGCTGCTCATAGGCATAGAGAATGGCGCGAGCCACATCGTCGGCCGAAAGCACAGGCGCGCCCATTTCCTTTTTCCATTCTTCGTAACCGGCCTTGATACCGGCGTCGCTGGTATGGCTCAGAAGTTCGGTTTCCACGGCACCGGGCGCAATCGTCACGACACGGACATTGTGCGGCGAAAGTTCCTCGCGCAGATTTTCCGACATACCATGCACGGCGAACTTGGTGCCGACATAGGCAACATGATTGGCGAAGGTCTTGCGGCCAGCCACCGAGCTGATGTTGGTGATGGTTCCGTGCTTGCGCGCGACCATCCCGCCAGCCACGGCGTGAACGCCGTTGAGCAATCCTTTGACGTTTACTTCCAGCATCCGGTCCCACTCATCCGGGTCCTGTCGGGTTACTTCGCCAAGCAACATCACGCCGGCATTGTTGACGATAGCGTCGGCGGGACCAAACTTTGCTTCCGCTTCCTGAACGGCGGCCAAAAGTGCCTTGCGGTCGGTAACGTCAACCGATTTGCAGAGCGTGTTCGGCAGGTTGAGCTTTTCCATCGCGTCCAGTCGGCGCGCCAGAAGCAGCAATGGATGACCGCGATGGGCAAACATTTTTGCAGCGGCAAGGCCAATGCCCGAGCTTGCGCCGGTAATAATGACGAGTGGAAGTTTTTCCTTATTCAAGGACATCTAATCAATCCTTACCTAAATATAAATATAGTCAAACCGAAAGAGGAAAGCCGACGCCTGAATAATTTCAGGCGTTTTTTGCTTTCTACACGTAATATAGAAATCCGTTCCGATAAAGAAAGACCGCAGGAAAAACCTGTGGTCTGTCGGAGAGCGGTTCATACAGGGGATATTTATTGAGGAAAACCGGTTTTCGTTGCGTTCAACGGATCGTGAATCCTCGAGAATATCAGCCAGCGTTTGTCCGGTTTGGCGCGTAAAGCGTCGGAGCGAAGACAGCGAGGATTGCGCCATAGGGGATCAGCATCAGCGTTCCCATGATGACCTTCACGAAGAAGTCGCCGAAAGCCAGCGACGCCCAGAGCGGAACGCCGAGGCCGAGGAAGGATGCCGGTTCGGCAAGGGACGAATCGGGCATGCCGGTCAGCTTATCGATCCAGGCAAAACTGGCTGCGAAGGCAATCGAGAAGAACAGGATCGTATCGAGCACAGAGCCGAACATGGCAGCCGCAAAAGGAGCCTTCCACCAGGTCTTGCGACGCAGGCGGTCGAAAACGGTGATGTCCATCAACTGTGCCAGAAGGAAGGCGGAACCGGAGGCAATGGCGATACGCGGGGTCGCGAGCCAGATCGACATAAGGACGCCAAGCACGAAACCGGCATAGACGACCTTGCGCGCGGCAGCAGGGCCGAAGCGGCGATTCGTCAGGTCATTGACCAGAAAGGCGATGGGGTAGGTAAAGGCGCCGTAGGTCAGCACTTCACCGAGGCCGAAATGCTGGAAGGGATACTGGACAAGTATGTTCGACGCGGCAACTGCCACGCACATAGCCAGTATCGCAGGCGCAAGCCGGGAATAAGAAGGTGTCTCGATTGACATTTTTTTATCCTGGGTGATGGAACCAGCAAAAAAGGCCGACAGAAGCCGGCCTTTTTTGTCGAAATTTTTGGCCGGAAGCTTAGGCAGCGACTGCTGCTTCAGCCTGCTTCTTTGCGATCTGACGCTTCAGCAGGCGAGCGCGCTGCGACAGTTCCTTGTCGTCAGACTTGACGAGGAATGCATCAAGACCACCGCGATGTTCAACCGAACGCAGAGCGTTGGCGGAAACGCGCAGGCGATAGCTCTGGCCGAGCGTTTCGGACATCAGCGTAACATTGCAGAGGTTCGGCAGAAAGCGGCGACGCGTCTTGTTGTTCGCGTGGCTGACATTGTTGCCGTACTGGACCGACTTGCCGGTCAATTCACAAGCGCGGGACATTTTGGTCTCACCTTCAATTACGTTCTTCAGGCCCCGACCCGAATGTCCGAATTCAAGCAATCAACGCAGTTTGATGCTGCTGGCGCGCGATCTCGGACAGGCGGCCTATTGGGAAAGTCGCGTTTCTATAGTGACAGCAGCCGTTGCAGTCAAGTGAGATTCCGTATCCATCGCGCAAAGACGCGGTTTTCCGGCTTTCGCATGGCCTTCACGAAAGCTTGCGATCATAACTTCGCCGGTTTTGCCTGATGCACAGATACTGTATCGAAGAATCCCACGCAACTTTGTGGCGTTCCAATGTGGTTGAAAACCTTCGGTTCGAAACCATCACGGGGCACCCGACGAGGAACAGGCCGCGCAACAGGATAAAGCGGATTTGTTTTGAGTTTTTGTCTTTACGCATGTCTTTATCGGAAAACCCGTTCCAGTTTTCCGAGATGTGTTCTAGCGGAAGGAATGCGCGCATGATCGAACCGTCGCATAAGTTGAAGCCCGTCTGGCACCGGCTGGCGCATGGTGGTGTGTTGGCCTTTGCCGGCCTGATCGTTGCGGGATCAATGATTGCAGGCGGACCGGCCAGGGCCAACGATCTTTATCGAACCGAATACGATATTTCCATTTTCGGGCTTTCGATTGCGCGGTCGGCCATAGAAACCACGGTCAACGGCGCCAATTACAACCTCAATGGCCGTTTTCTGACGTCCGGCCTGGCGCGGGTGTTCGATGATACGGACGGCACCGTGCACGTGACCGGCAGCGCCGTCAGCGGCAAGGTCGTGCCGAAGAGCTTCGATCTCGCTTACAAGCATGGTCGCAAGAACAAGAGCACCACGATCCGCTTCGCCAATGGCAATGTCGTTTCGGCAGAAAACCAGCCTCCGGTGAAGAAGCGCGATCCATGGGTGGAGACATCGCCGCAGGACCTGCTCAATGTCAGCGACCCGCTGAGCGCGTTGATGATTCCCGCCAAGAACGGTCGGGCAGTCTGCGACCGTTCGCTGAGCGTGTTTGACGGGCAGACCCGTGCGGAGATCAAGCTTTCCTTCAACGGCACCGAATCGTTTACGACCGATGGCTTCACCGGCGAATCGGTCATCTGCTCTGCAAAGTTCGTTCCGATTTCTGGATATCAGAAGGGCAAGAAGGCTATCGATTATCTGAGCAATCGCAGCCGGATGACGATTTCCTTCGCATCGCTTGGCAATTCGGGCATCTATGCGCCCGTCGTCGCCCGAATCGGGACGCAGATCGGCACACTCAAGATCGAAGCCACCCGTTTTTCCAAGGTGAATTGATCCGGCCAATCCGGATTAATGCTTCGGATGCACGCATTCCTCATGGTTGCCGAGGATTTCGATCACGCGGCACTGGTCGATGCGGCCATGGGCGGTGCATTCCAGCATGCGCTGCAATTCCGTTTTCAGTGACAGCAGTTTTGCGATGCGGTGTTCGACATCGCTCAAGCGTGCGCGTGCAATGGCGTCGGCTGCCGCACAGGACTGGTCGGGATTATCCTGAAGATCGAGCAGAGTGCGGATGGCATCCACCTCGAAACCCAGATCGCGTGCATGGCGGATGAAAAGCAGCCGCTGGACATCCTGCCCGTCATAGAGGCGGCGATTGCCGTCGCTGCGCGGTGGTGAGGGCAAGAGGCCGATCTGCTCGTAATAGCGAATCGTCGGCACTTTGACGCCGCTCGCTTTCGATGCTTCGCCGATCGATACATTCATGATCATTTTCCGCTTGCTCCTCTAGTCACTAGAGGATGTAGACCTTGCTCAAGATAATTCAAGAGCGATCCTGAAAAGAGCAGATCATGAGTGAAACATTGAACCAGATTCGCTTTCGCATCGACGGTATGGATTGCGCATCCTGCGCAGCCAAGATCGATACTGCCGTACGGCGGGTGCGCGGTATTGAGGATGTGTCCGTCTCCGTCACGGCAGGCACGATGACTGTCAGCCATGATGGAACGGGCGATCTCGACAAGGTCGCAAGCAAGGTGCGCAGCCTCGGCTATGGCGTTGAGCCGCTCATCGAGGAAAAAACAGTCGCGAAGCATGAGCATTCGCACGATCATTCTCACCACGACCACGACCACGACCACGACCATGGGGCGTGCGGTGGTCATCATGACCACTGCGATCATGATCACGAAGCCCATGACAAGGTTATTGCTGTAACGGCCAACAGTTTCCGTTTTCAGGTCGATGGCATGGATTGTGCGTCATGTGCGGCCAAGATCGATACTGCCGTGCGGCGCTTGTCGGGCGTGACGGATGTGTCCGTCTCGGTGACCAATGGTGCGATGACCGTCAATCATGACGGATCGGCAAAAAGCGACGAAATTGCCGGCAAGGTGACGGCGCTGGGCTACAAGACCGCGCTTGCCGAAATCGCTGTCCCTGGTGCCGGTTCTGCACCAAAGGCGACTGCGCCCACAAGGCCGCTGCCCTGGTGGCGTTCGAAAAAGGGCCAGATGATGCTGGCCTGCGGCGGCGGGCTGGTCGCGGCCTATATTGTCGGACATCTTTATCCGCCCATCGCGCTTTGGGCCTTTACGGCTGCGATGCTGATCGGCCTCGTGCCGATTGCCAAGCGTGCCTATATGGCGGCGATCAATGGCACGCCATTTTCCATCGAGATGCTGATGACGATTGCTGCTGTGGGAGCAATGTTCATCGGCGCGACGGAGGAGGCGGCAGCGGTCGTGTTTCTCTTTCTGGTCGGGGAGCTCCTGGAAGGCGTTGCCGCCGGAAAGGCGCGCGCCAGCATTCAATCCCTGACTATGCTGGTGCCGAAGACAGCCTTTCTTGAGAAAAACGGAGCGACCACTGAAGTTGCCGCCGATAGTCTGGCGGTTGGCGATGTGATTTCCGTGCGTCCGGGCGACCGTATGCCTGCGGACGGCGAAATCCTGACGGGCGAAAGCGCTGTCGATGAAGCGCCGGTCACCGGTGAAAGCACGCCGGTCGGGAAGGCTGAAGGCGATACGGTTTTTGCGGGCACGATCAACGGCGACGGCGTGTTGCGGGTCCGGGTTACGGCTGCGGCGCAGGACAACACCATCGCCCGCGTTGTGCGGCTGGTTGAGGAAGCGCAGGAAGCCAAGGCACCGACGGAACGTTTCATCAATCGTTTTTCGACCTATTATACGCCGGGCGTTGTGGTTGTGGCCGCGCTCGTCGCCATTCTGCCACCTCTTGTTGCAGGGGGGGACTGGAATGAATGGGTCTACAAGGGGCTTGCGATCCTTCTGATCGGCTGCCCCTGTGCGCTGGTCATATCCACGCCTGCTGCAATCGCAGCGGCTCTCTCGTCGGGCGCACGACGCGGCCTTCTTCTGAAGGGCGGCGCAGTACTGGAAACCATCGGCAAGATCACGGCGGCCTGCTTCGACAAGACCGGCACGCTGACCGAAGGCAAGCCGAAGGTGACAGATGTTCTTGCAGGCGACCTGCCCGAAGATGATGTGCTGCGTCTTGCCGCGTCCCTGGATACGGGCTCAAGCCATCCGCTGGCGCTGGCGATTGTCGGTGCCGCAGAACAGCGTAACCTGAAACTGTCCGTCATCACGCAGGGCAAGGCCCATGGCGGCAAAGGCGTGTCAGGTGCGGTCGGTGAAATGAACCTGTTTCTGGGGTCGCGCCGCGCAGCCAATGATATTGTGGCCATTCCAGATGCGCTGGCGAGCCGTATTGCCGCCTGCAACGACGAAGGCAAGACGGTCTCTGTCCTTGTCGCTAATGGCAAGATTGCCGGTGCAATCGCCATGCGTGATGAACCGCGCGCTGATGCCATTGCCGGTTTGCAGGAACTGAAATCCGCCAATATTCGCACTGTCATGCTGACGGGTGATAATCGTCGCACGGCGGAAGCCATCGGGCGTGATCTCGGGATCGAAGTGCGGGCCGAGCTTCTGCCGGAAGACAAGCAGCGCATTGTTGGCGAGTTGCGTAAAGAGGGTCTGATCGTCGCCAAGGTTGGCGATGGCATCAACGATGCACCAGCACTTGCTGCCGCAGATGTCGGCATCGCCATGGGCGGTGGCACGGACGTGGCGCTGGAAACAGCCGACGCTGCGGTTCTGCATGGCCGGGTTGGCGATGTTGCGGAAATGGTCGACCTTTCCAAGCGAACCATGCGCAATATCCATCAAAACATTGCCATAGCGCTTGGTTTGAAAGCTGTCTTTCTGGTGACCACTGTGCTGGGCATTACAGGCCTCTGGCCCGCCATCCTGGCCGATACAGGCGCAACTGTTCTCGTGACGCTCAATGCTTTGCGGCTTTTGAGGCAACCGGCGCGGTAAAACAAAAGAACCGGGGAAATCGCCGGTTCATCTCTCTTTCTTCGTGATGCGTTACTCGCCGATCAGAACGCGGATGCGCTCGCTATATTGCTTGCCGAAGGCGAGGTGTTCAGGGTTGATGTCCTTCAACTCGTCCACCAGTTGCGGCTCGCTTTCGGCGTCTGCGGCGGCAAGGCTGCTCATCAGGGCGAAATAACCGTAAATATAGTCGGACGGTGTAATGTTCTGGGCCTTGAGGACTTCCACCACCTGCGGGCGGGATTCAATGCTCTTCACCATCTTGTCGAAGGAAGGCGTGGCATCCTGTCCTTCCTCTTCGGTCGCCGAAAGTTCCATGCCACCTAGCTGTTCCTGCACTTTTTCCATGCGCGACAGGAAATCTTCGCTCAGCTTGAAATTGTTGATTTCGGCAGGCGTCTGCTTCGGTGCGACATCAAGCAGGTCGTCGGCAAACGCGACGCCGGTGGAAACGGGCAGGGCGATAAGGGAAAGGCCGAGGAAAACGGCGCAGCCTGCAATCTTGAAACGGGAAAAGACTGTCATTCTTCTATCCTCGAACTGTGGAACGATTCGCCGGCTAAAGTACCACATGTCAGAACATATCCTTGCGCTTGCGTATTTCGGCGAACACGGCTTCATCAGGTGCATCCTGCAGGCCGAGGCGGCTGCGAATACCGGCATCATGCCAGCGCAGGAAGGGATTTGTCGCCATTTCAAGCGCGATGCTTGACGGCAATGTCATGCGATCGGCGGCACGAAGCCGTGCGATCTCGGCGGCGCGTTCCTTGAGTGCGGAGTTGGCCGGGTCGATGGTGAGCGCAAAGCGGGCATTGCTTTCGGTATATTCATGGCCGCAATAAACCGCCGTGTCGCCGGGAAGCGCAACCAGCTTCTGCAATGACTGGAACATGGTGAGCGGCGTTCCCTCGAAAAGCCGCCCGCAGCCCAGTGCGAACAGCGTATCGCCCGTGAAGACGGCTTTCGCATCGGGAAGATAATAGGATACTTCGCCCGCCGTATGACCCGGCGTTGCGATGGTCTTGACGCGGAAGAGCCCGAAGGTGAATTCGTCTCCGTCCTTAACGGTCCGGTCGATACCGGGAATCTTTGTTTCTTCGGCCTTGGGGCCGATGATGCTGACCCCGTATTTCGCTTTCAACGCTTCGTTGCCCTCGACGTGGTCGAGATGGTGGTGCGTGGTGAAGATGAAATCGAGCGTCCAGCCACGCCGCTTCAGCGCCGCTTCGACCGCGGCTGCATCGGGCGCATCGATGGATGCTGTCAGTGCACTTTGGGGATCGTGGATGAGGACGCCGTAATTGTCGCTGCGGCAGATGAACTGTTCGATTTCAAGCCGTGGTGCGATGCTGTTCATGGCGTCCTTCCTCCTGTTATGCCAAGGCGCTGAGATGCTGACGCATCACGCCTTGAAAATGCTCAATCGCCGCACGGGCTGACCAAAGCTTGATGAGTTTCACTGATCAGGCTTTGGTATTACGATGCGGTCTTGTTGTCTTCCGTCAGCGAATGCTTCTGGATAAGCGGCATTTGTAAAAGCGTGAAGACAATGGTGATGGGCATAATGCCCCACACCTTGAACGATACCCAGGCATCGGTCGAGAAGTTCCGCCAGACAACTTCGTTGACCACGGCGAGGAAAATGAAGAACAGACCCCAGCGCAGCGTCAGCTTTCGCCAGCCTTCGGCGTCGAGACGGAAGGCCGAATCAAACACATAGCCGAGCAGGGACTTGCCGAAGAAGAGGCCGCCGAGCAGGATCGCACCGAACAGCGTGTTGACGATGGTGGGCTTCATCTTGATGAAGGTGTCGTTATGCAGCCAGAGCGTCAGCGCCCCGAACACCAGCACGACGATGCCGGAGACAAGCGGCATGATGGGCAGGGTGCGTGTCATTGTCCATGAAATGGCGAGCGCGATTACGGTTGCGCCCATGAATAGCGCCGTTGCCAGAAAGATCGGTGCGCCGATGGACGCCAGAACCGGAAAACGCTCGATCAGCATTTCGCCGCGCGCATTGGCAAAGAAGAAAACAAGAAGCGGTCCCAGCTCCAGCGCCAGCTTGAGCAGCGGCGGGACTTCCCGGCGTTCGGCTTCGCTTTTCTGTGACGGATCGCGTTCGAAAACGGGATGCTCCATCAGGCAACTCCTGCGATGGCGCGGGCAAAATCCTTGGCCGCAAAGGGTTCCAGATCGTCGACACCTTCGCCGACACCGATGAAATAGATCGGCAGTTTATGCTTGGCCGAGATGGCGACAAGAATGCCGCCCCGTGCCGTGCCGTCAAGCTTGGTCATGACCAGACCGTTGACGCCGGCAATATTCTTGAAGATTTCGACCTGATTAAGGGCATTCTGGCCGGTGGTGGCATCGAGTGTCTGCAAAACGGTATGCGGCGCTTCCGGATCATGCTTGCCCAGCACGCGCACGATCTTTGCAAGCTCGTCCATCAGTTCGGCCTTGTTCTGCAACCGTCCTGCCGTATCAATGATGAGAACGTCGCTGCCCGCTTCCTTGGCCTTTTCCCATGCGTCATAGGCAAGTCCTGCCGCATCGGCGCCAAGCTTGGAGGAGACGACCGGCGAACCGGTGCGTTCGCCCCAGATATGCAACTGCTCGATGGCTGCGGCGCGGAATGTATCGCCTGCCGCCAGCATGACCTTGAGGCCGCCTGCGGTAAGCTTTGCGGCAAGCTTGCCGATGGTGGTGGTCTTGCCGGTGCCGTTGACGCCGACCACAAGGATGACATGCGGCTTGTGCGACAGGTCAAGCTCCAGCGGCTTTGCCACCGGGCCTAGAACCTTTTCGATCTCCGCGCCCATGATGGTGCGCACTTCCTCGCCCGTCACGTCCTTGCCGTAGCGACCCGACGCAAGCGTATCGGTCACGCGCATGGCGGTCTCAAGCCCGAGATCGGCCTGAATGAGTACGTCTTCGAGATCCTGCAGCGTGTCATCATCGAGCTTGCGCTTGGTGAAAATGCCGCCGATGGATTCGCTCAATGAATTCGATGAACGGAGCAGGCCGCGACGCAGTCGCTCGAACCAGGACAGCTTTGGCTGAGGCGCTGCCTCAACCGGCGCTTCTTCCTTATGTTCCTCGACGGCCTTGGCGACTTTCACCTTCTTGGGCTTCACCGGCTCTGGCGCAGGCGCTTCAACCGCGATTGGTTCCATCACCGGAGGCTGTTCAATCGGGATTTCAATCTCTGCAACCGGATGCTCCGGTTCAGCCTTTTCTTCCTCAACCGTTTCAGACGCAGGCGCTTCAATCGGCTCAGGCTCGCTGGCGATCACGGGCGCTTCCGGTTCGGAAATGACCACTTCAACGACGGCTGTTTCGATTTCTTCGGGCGCTTCGACGGCTTCAGGAAGCTGTGTTTCCAAAGCCGTTTCCACGGCCTCGGGTGCCGGTTGTTCGACCGGCTTTTCTTCGACCTCCTTCTTGCCGAAGGAGAACATTTTCTTGATGAAACCCATTGCCATGAAATCTGGTGCCCTTAAGCTTTAAGCCGCTTGCGGCTCTGCCTGACGGGTGAGGAGTTTTTCACCGTCATGGCCTGTCACGATACGTTCGATGATTTCGCCCGGTGCGCCACCGTCCACCGATGCCAGCGTAAAGCCTTCGGTGCGCGCAATGCCTTCCTTCTCGACGAGAAGGCGCTGTAAGGTGCCATTCAGTGCGCCGAGGTGTTTTTCATAGGCACGATCGCCTTCCGCGCGCAGGCGTGCCGCGCGTTCCTTGACGATTTCGCGCCGCACCTGCGGCATGCGGGCGGCGGGCGTTCCTTCGCGTGCGCTGTAGGGGAAGACGTGCAGGTGGGACAGCCCGCATTCCTCGACGATTTTCAGCGAATTCTGAAACATATCTTCGGTTTCGGTCGGGAAACCGGCGATGATGTCCGCGCCGAAGACGATGTCGGGACGCAGAGAACGCACCGTTTCGCAGAAGCGGATCGAATCGTCGCGTAAGTGGCGGCGCTTCATGCGCTTCAGGATCATGTCGTCGCCCGCCTGTAGCGACAGATGCAGATGCGGCATCAGGCGCGTTTCATTGGCAATCGCATCCATCAGATCGTCATCGGCCTCGATGGAATCGATGGAGGAAAGACGCAGGCGCTGCAGATCCGGCACCTGAGTGAGAACAGTCTTCACCAGCTTGCCGAGACGCAGGCTTCCCGGCAGATCGGGACCATAGGAGGTCATGTCCACGCCGGTCAGCACCACTTCGGCATAACCGTTGCCGACAAGGCGTTTGACCTGATCCACCACCGCGCCCATCGGAACGGAGCGGGAATTACCGCGACCATAGGGAATGATGCAGAAGGTGCAGCGATGATCGCAGCCATTCTGCACCTGCACGAAGGCGCGTGCCCGGCCTTCAATGGCATCGACCATATGGCTTGCGGTTTCGCGCACTTCCATAATGTCGTTGACGCGCACTTTCTCGAACTGGTTGACGCCAAAATCCGGCAGCATCCGGTAGGAATTGGATTTCAGTTTTTCCTCATTGCCAAGAATGAGGTCGACTTCATCCATGGCGGCAAAATTGTCGGCTTCCGTCTGTGCTGCGCAGCCGGTGACGATGATGCGCGCTTCCGGATTTTCACGGCGGGCCTTGCGGATCGCCTGACGAGCCTGTCGCACGGCTTCTGCCGTAACGGCGCACGTGTTGAAGATGATCGCGCCGTCTTTCAGTTCGCCAAGTCCGGCGGCATCGGCTTCACGTTTCATCACCTCTGATTCATAGGTGTTGAGACGGCATCCGAATGTTACGACTTCCACCGACATCAGGCTGCACCCCTGTCAGTTGGCTTGTCATTCTCGGCGTCGCGGTTCCATTCGCCGGTCGCAGGATCGAAAGTGCCTGAAAATTCCCATTCGGCGGGGCCGGTCATCATGACATGATCGTCGTCACGCCATTCGATCCTGAGCGGGCCGCCGGGAACATTGACGGTAACCGTGCGCCCGGTGCGGCGCGTGCGCACTGCCGATACGGCTGCCGCGCAGGCGGCGGAACCGCAGGCGCGGGTCAGACCCGCACCGCGCTCCCATGTACGCAGGTCGATTGTCTCGGGCGAGGTGACATGGGCGATGGAGATATTGGCGCGCTCCGGAAAGATCGGATGATGTTCCAGAAGCGGTCCAAATTTTTCCAGCTCATAGGACCAGACATCGCGGTCGACCCAGAAGATTGCATGCGGGTTGCCCATGGATGCAACCGAGGGCGAATGCAGCACCGGCGCGTCGATGGGACCGACCTGCAGTTCGATCATGCGCGTATCGCGAAACTCTTCGGCAAGCGGAATGTCCTGCCAGTCGAGGCGCGGCTTGCCCATATCGACTGAAATCAGGCCGTCTTCGTGTTCGGTCGCAGTCAGGATTCCGGCGCGGGTCTCAAACGTGAAAGCCTGTCGGCCGGTCTCGGCGGCGAGCGCCTGCACGACGCAGCGTGTGCCGTTGCCGCAAGCCTGTGCTTCCGTGCCGTCGCAATTGATGATCGCGATATAGTTGTCGGTTCCCGCCATACGTGGATCGTGAATCGCCATGATCTGATCGAAGGCGGTTTCGCTGTCGCCTGCAAGACGGATCGCGGCTTCAGGCGTAATCCGGTCCGCGCGACCGCGCATGTCGGCAACGATGATCTGATTGCCGAGCCCGTTCATCTTGGCGAAGGCTGCCTTGGTGGCCATAACTATCGTGGTTCCGTTTTCCTGTGGCTTTGGTCGATAAAGCCTATGGGACAATTAGCGTCTATATGGCGGAAAAGCCCGCAAATTGCCAGTACCCGCGTCAGATTGCGAAAAGTTGCGGCGCAGGCTTTCCCGCAGAACAGGCGTCAATATCGGAGAAACTGTGGCCTTCCTGTCCCAGTTTCAAGATTATTAAGCGGTTTCAAGCATTCTTGAAGAGTTTGGGGGGCAAAAATGACAGATGCTGGTGTTGCTTTTTTAACCATATAGCCATTTTATCGGTCCAATATTGTCACATTGCAGGGCTTCGGTAGGAAGTCCGGGGCATCCCCACCCCAGATGAGAAATGCGGAAATGGAGAACCAGATGGGAATTTCGAAAGCAAGTCTGCTCAGCCTCGCGGCGGCTGGCATTGTTCTGGCCGGGTGCCAGAGCTCCCGGTTTGGCAATCTCGATACGGTTTCGCCACCACCGCCACCGCCACCCGTGAATGCGGCTCCGGCAGGCTCGGTGCAGAAGGGCAACCTTAATTCTCCCAATGCTTCGCAGTTTCCGACGGCTCCGACCACGGACCCGAATGCACAGCCCGGCACGCAGGTTGCAAGCCTGCCGCCGGCATCCGCGCCCGATCTGACGCCAGGCTCCGTCGCCGGTGTCTGGAATGCATCGCTTGGCGGCCAGAGCTGCAAGATCGCGACGCCGCAGACCAAATATGGTCAGGGCTATCGCGCTGGTCCGCTGCGTTGCCCGGGCGAACTCGGCAATCTCGCTTCCTGGGCCGTCAACGGCAAGCAGCTCGTTCTCTATGATGCGAATGGCGGCACCGTCGCTTCGCTCTATTCTTCGGGACAGAGCCGCTTCGACGGACAGACTTCAGGCGGGCAGGCCGTGTCGCTTTCGCGCTGATCGTTTGACGATAGCATTTTAGAAGGCGGAGCGTCTTCGGACGGCTCCGCCAAATCTTGGAAAAAAGGTTTCACCGGAACCTGTCATGTCTTTCGACGGCAATCTCAAGGCGTTTCCTTCCCTTCGCGAACATTACGATGCGATGGTCGCGGCGGGTGATGTGGAAGCCGATCCCGCTCAACTCGAACTCACCGTCCGTTATGACCGGCTGATTGAGGAAATCTGCACCAAACGCCTGTCACGCAAGTCGAGCGCGCTCGGCTGGCTGTTCGGCAAGCGCAAGGAAGCAACGAGCATCATCAAAGGGCTTTACGTGCACGGCGAGGTCGGGCGCGGCAAGACCATGCTGATGGACATGTTCTTTTCGCTTCTGCCGGTGGAACGCAAGCGCCGCGCGCATTTCAACGATTTCATGGCCGATGTGCACGAGCGTATCTATGCGCATCGTCAGGCGCATAAACGTGGCGAGACCAAGCAGGACGACCCGATCCCGCCGGTCGCAGATGCCTTGAGCCAGCTGGCCTGGGTGCTGTGTTTCGACGAATTCACCGTCACGGATATTGCCGATGCGATGATCCTGTCGCGCCTGTTCAGCGCTTTGTTCGCCCGTGGCGTGGTGCTGGTGGCGACGTCCAACGTTGCGCCGGACAATCTTTATCGCGATGGCCTGAACCGGCAGCTCTTCCTGCCCTTCATCGATATTCTCAAGCAGCATGTCGATGTGATCAACCTCGATTCGCGCACCGACTATCGTCTCGAGAAACTCGACCGCCAGCCGGTCTATCTGTCGCCGCTTGGTTCCGAGGCGGCCAAGCGCATGGACGCGGCCTGGACGGCGCAAAAGGACGGCGCGCATGAAAAGTCCGACGTCATCCGCATCAAGGGACGCGACATCGAGGTCGCCCGTGCCGTACACGGCGCGGCGCGCTTCACTTTCGATGCGCTCTGTTCGAAGCCGCTTGGCGCCTCGGACTATATCGCCATCGTGAAGCATTATCCGACCCTGTTCATCGATGATGTTCCGGTGCTGGACTATTCGCGTCGCAATGAGGCCAAACGCTTCATTCTGCTGATCGACGTGCTCTACGATCACCACGCGCGGGTGTTCATTTCTGCAGAAGCCCAGCCGGAAAAGCTCTATCTTGCCAGCAAGGGCACGGAGGCCTTCGAGTTCGACCGCACCGCTTCCCGTCTCTTTGAGATGCAGAGCGCGGACTATCTGGCCGAACCTCCCGGCAAGGCCGGATAATCCGTCTTCACATCAACTGCCCTATCATCAGACTGCCACAGACTGGACTTATAAGCCCGGTGGGCTATGTTGCTCGCGCAATTCATGCGGAAGGTGCGGCACTTTCGTGCCGAACTTTCGATACGGCATCAGTTTTAAATCGGGGCCGGTTTTGAACAGGTGCACAACGTTGTTGGAATTGGCAGCTTGCCAGTCGCTCCGTCACCGCTTTGCCGGGGATGGTTCGCGGCGGTAGGAGAGGGTGGTTTTGCCTTGATATTGACAAATTATCTTACGTTTACGTAAGAACCATTAATTCTAACCGATTGAAAACATTAGTCGCAAAATAATGAGTTGAGTTTATCGCCAAAGAGTCCTATCTCGCAGTTCCAACGCTTGAGCGTTTCCGGCGAGGATTCCGGATGGCTTGATGCGTTTCTGGATCAAAAGTGAGGAAAGAAACAATCATGGCACGCAACAAGATTGCCCTCATCGGCTCCGGCATGATCGGCGGCACGCTCGCCCATCTGGCTGGTCTGAAGGAACTCGGCGACGTCGTCCTTTTCGACATTGCGGAAGGCACCCCGCAGGGTAAGGGACTGGATATTGCCGAATCTTCTCCGGTTGACGGTTTTGATGCGAAATATACCGGCGCCAACGACTACGCAGCAATCGAAGGCGCAGACGTTGTCATCGTGACCGCAGGCGTGCCGCGCAAGCCGGGCATGAGCCGCGACGACCTTCTGGGCATCAACCTCAAAGTGATGGAACAGGTTGGCGCGGGCATCAAGAAATATGCTCCTGAAGCTTTCGTCATCTGCATCACCAACCCGCTGGACGCCATGGTCTGGGCGCTGCAGAAGTTCTCCGGCCTTCCGGCGCACAAGGTTGTCGGCATGGCTGGCGTTCTCGACAGCGCCCGCTTCCGTTATTTCCTCTCGGAAGAATTCAACGTTTCGGTTGAAGACGTCACGGCATTCGTGCTGGGCGGCCACGGCGACAGCATGGTTCCGCTGGCCCGTTACTCGACCGTTGCAGGCATCCCGCTCCCTGACCTCGTCAAGATGGGCTGGACCAGCCAGGACAAGCTCGACAAGATCATCCAGCGCACCCGTGACGGCGGCGCGGAAATCGTCGGTCTGCTCAAGACCGGTTCGGCTTTCTACGCTCCGGCTGCATCGGCCATCCAGATGGCTGAATCCTACCTCAAGGACAAGAAGCGCGTCCTGCCGGTTGCTGCCCAGCTTTCTGGCCAGTACGGCGTCAAGGACATGTATGTCGGCGTGCCGACCGTCATCGGCGCCAATGGCGTCGAGCGCATCATTGAAATTGATCTCGACAAGAACGAAAAGGCCGAGTTCGACAAGTCGGTGGCATCTGTCGCCGGTCTTTGCGAAGCCTGCATCGGCATCGCTCCGTCGCTGAAGTAAAATTCCAGACAAGGCCGGATTGTCGCCTGCGGGCGGCTCCGGCCTTTTCCGGCTGTCAATCCGTACCGGTTCCGTTCAATCCCAATATGCAACGGACCGGGAATCCGCAGAGGACAACCAGATGAATATTCACGAATACCAGGCCAAGCGCCTGCTTCACACCTACGGCGCGCCGATCGCCAATGGTGTGGCTGTCTATTCCGTCGAACAGGCGGAAGAGTGGGCAAAGACGCTTCCCGGACCGCTTTATGTCGTCAAGAGCCAGATCCATGCTGGCGGACGCGGCAAGGGCAAGTTCAAGGAACTCGGCCCGGACGCCAAGGGCGGCGTGCGCCTCGCCAAGTCTGTCGAGGAAGTGGTTGCCAATGCGAAGGAAATGCTCGGCAACACGCTCGTCACCAAGCAGACCGGCCCAGCCGGAAAGCAGGTCAACCGTCTTTACATCGAAGACGGCGCCAACATTGATCGCGAGCTCTATCTCTCGATCCTGATCGACCGCACCGTTGGTCGTCCGGCTTTCGTCGTTTCGACCGAAGGCGGCATGGACATTGAAGCCGTTGCCGAAGAAACCCCTGAAAAGATCGTGACTGTCGCCATCGATCCGGCCAAGGGCGTAACGGATGAAGACGCCAACAAGCTCGCCGACGCGCTGAAGCTTGAAGGTCAGGCTCGTGAAGACGGCGTCAAGCTGTTCCCGATCCTCTACAAGGCGTTCACCGAAAAGGACATGAGCCTTCTTGAGATCAACCCGCTGATCGTTATGACCGACGGCCGCGTGCGCGTTCTCGACGCCAAGGTATCGTTCGACGGCAATGCGCTGTTCCGTCATCCTGACATTCAGGAACTGCGTGATCTGTCGGAAGAAGACGAAAAAGAGATCGAAGCTTCCAAGTACGACCTCGCTTACGTCGCTCTCGACGGCAATATCGGCTGCATGGTCAACGGCGCAGGCCTTGCCATGGCAACGATGGACATCATCAAGCTCTACGGCGCAGAACCTGCCAACTTCCTCGACGTTGGTGGCGGCGCTTCCAAGGAGAAGGTGACGGCTGCGTTCAAGATCATCACCGCTGATCCGGCTGTCCAGGGCATTCTGGTCAACATCTTCGGTGGCATCATGAAGTGCGACGTGATCGCCGAAGGCGTGATCGCTGCGGTCAAGGAAGTCGGCCTGAAGGTTCCGCTGGTTGTCCGTCTTGAAGGCACCAATGTGGAACTCGGCAAGAAGATCATCAACGAGAGCGGCCTGAACGTTATTTCGGCTGACGATCTCGACGATGCGGCGCAGAAGATCGTCGCTGCTGTGAAGGGGAATTAAGGCATGTCCATTCTCGTTAACAAGGACACCAAGGTTCTCGTACAGGGCCTGACCGGCAAGACCGGTACCTTCCACACCGAACAGGCGCTTGCTTACTACGGCACGCAGATGGTCGGCGGTATCCATCCGAAGAAGGGTGGCGAAACCTGGGAAGGCTCCAAGGGCGAAAAGCTTCCGATCTTCGCAACTGTTGCCGAAGCCAAGGAACGCACGGGCGCTGACGCATCCGTGATCTACGTTCCGCCTGCAGGCGCAGCCGACGCGATCATCGAAGCTATCGAAGCTGAAGTTCCGTTCATCGTCTGCATCACCGAAGGCATTCCGGTCCTGGACATGGTTCGCGTCAAGGAGCGTCTGGAACGCTCGAAGTCGCGCCTGCTCGGACCGAACTGCCCGGGCATCCTGACCCCTGAAGAATGCAAGATCGGCATCATGCCGGGCAATATCTTCAAGAAGGGTTCGGTGGGTGTTGTATCGCGCTCCGGCACGCTTACCTATGAAGCTGTGTTCCAGACCTCGAACGAGGGCCTCGGCCAGACCACTGCTGTCGGTATCGGCGGCGACCCGGTCAAGGGCACCGAGTTCATCGACGTGCTGGAAATGTTCCTGGCCGACGACGAAACCAAGTCGATCGTCATGATCGGTGAAATCGGCGGTTCGGCTGAAGAAGATGCGGCTCAGTTCCTCAAGGACGAAGCCAAGCGCGGTCGCAAGAAGCCAATGGTCGGCTTCATCGCTGGCCGTACGGCTCCTGCCGGACGCACCATGGGCCATGCCGGCGCCGTGATCTCCGGCGGCAAGGGCGGAGCGGAAGACAAGATTGCAGCCATGGAATCGGCTGGCATCCGCGTGTCGCCGTCGCCGGCGCAGCTCGGCAAGACGCTGGTCGAAGTCCTCAAGGGCTGAGATCGCGTATCGGTCTGAATATCCCGGCGGCGGCGAAAGCCGCTGCCGGGTTTAGCATAACAGCGGGTCATGTGATCCGCTTAGAGGGACGGATATCCGTTCCGACGCGTAGAGTTTAGTCATGCCGGGGTCTGTAGCGGTTCCTCCCCGGCGGCGTGAGGGATGAAGTTTCAAACTTCCGGCCCGCGCAAGATGAGCCACTGACAAGGAGACGGAGCACTGCTCCGGATAGGCTATGGCAAGGCAAGAACAAGCCAACGACGTTTTCGCCCTTACCTCATTCCTCTATGGCGGCAATGCCGACTATATCGAGGAGCTGTACGCCAAATATGAGGACGATCCGAATTCGGTCGATCCGCAGTGGCGCGATTTCTTCGCGAAGCTGGGCGATAATGCCGACGATGTGAAGAAGAACGCTGAAGGCGCGTCCTGGACCAGGAAGAACTGGCCGATTGCAGCCAATGGCGAATTGATTTCTGCGCTCGATGGCAACTGGGCTGAAGTCGAAAAGCATGTCACCGACAAGCTGAAAGGCAAGGCTGCAAAGGGCGAAGCGAAGGGTGCGACCGGCGCAGCCCTTACCAGCGAAGAGATCACGCAGGCTGCACGCGACAGCGTTCGCGCCATCATGATGATCCGCGCCTATCGCATGCGCGGCCATCTGCACGCCAATCTAGATCCGCTGGGTCTCTCCGAAAAGCCGAACGACTATAATGAGCTGGAGCCGGAAAATTACGGTTTCACGCCTGCCGATTACAACCGCAAGATCTTCATCGACAACGTGCTCGGCCTCGAATATGCGACCGTGCCGGAAATGCTCGACATTTTGAAGCGTACCTATTGCGGCACGATCGGCGTCGAATTCATGCATATCTCCGATCCGGCTGAAAAGGCCTGGATTCAGGAACGCATTGAAGGTCCGGACAAAAAAGTTGCTTTCACGCCGGAAGGCAAGAAGGCCATCCTGTCGAAGCTGATCGAAGCGGAAGGCTTCGAGCAGTTCATCGACGTCAAGTACAAGGGCACCAAGCGTTTCGGCCTCGATGGCGGTGAATCGCTGATTCCGGCCCTTGAGCAGATCGTCAAGCGCGGCGGCGCCATGGGCGTCAAGGAAATCATCTTCGGCATGGCCCACCGTGGCCGTCTGAACGTGCTTAGCCAGGTCATGGGCAAGCCGCACCGCGCTATCTTCCACGAGTTCAAGGGCGGCTCCTATGCGCCGGACGACGTGGAGGGCTCGGGCGACGTGAAGTACCATCTGGGCGCTTCGTCGGATCGTGAATTCGACGGCAACAAGGTCCACCTGTCGTTGACCGCCAACCCGTCGCATCTTGAAATCGTCAACCCGGTCGTAATGGGCAAGGCCCGCGCCAAGCAGGATCTGCTGGCCGGTCGCACCCGTGACGACATGGTTCCGCTCGCAACGCGCGCCAAGGTTTTGCCGCTGCTCCTGCATGGCGATGCTGCCTTTGCCGGTCAGGGTGTCGTGGCCGAGTGCCTCGGTCTCTCCGGCCTGAAGGGGCACCGCGTTGCCGGTACGGTTCACTTCATCATCAACAACCAGATCGGTTTCACCACCAATCCGGCCTTCTCACGTTCGTCGCCTTATCCGTCGGATGTGGCGAAGATGATTGAAGCGCCGATCTTCCACGTCAATGGCGACGATCCGGAAGCCGTGGTGTTCGCCGCCAAGGTAGCAACCGAATTCCGCATGACCTTCCACAAGCCGGTGGTCATCGACATGTTCTGCTATCGCCGCTTCGGTCACAATGAAGGCGACGAGCCGTCCTTCACCCAGCCGCTGATGTACAAGGCGATCCGTGCGCACAAGACCACGGTTCAGCTTTACAGCGACAAGCTGATTGCTGAAGGTCTGATGAAGCAGGAAGAAATCGACCAGATGAAAGCGCAGTGGCGCGATAATCTGGAAACCGAATTCGACGCCGGACAGAGCTACAAGCCGAACAAGGCCGACTGGCTGGATGGCGCGTGGGCTGGCTTGCGCACCGCCGACAATGCCGACGAACAGCGTCGCGGCAAGACTGCGGTGCCGATGAAGACGCTCAAGGAAATCGGCAAGAAGCTGGTTGAAGTGCCGAAGGACTTCCAGGTCCATCGCACGATCCAGCGTTTCCTCGACAACCGTGCCAAGATGATCGAAACCGGCGAGGGTATCGACTGGGCGACGGCAGAGGCACTTGCTTTTGGTTCGCTGGTCGCCGAAGGCAACCCGATCCGTTTCTCGGGTCAGGATGTCGAACGCGGTACCTTCTCGCAGCGTCATACGGTTCTCTACGATCAGGAAACCCAGAACCGCTACATCCCGCTCAACAATATCCAGAAGGGCCAGGCGATTTACGAGGTCATCAACTCGATGCTCTCGGAAGAAGCTGTTCTCGGCTACGAGTATGGCTATTCGCTGTCCGACCCGCGCGCTCTGGTTCTGTGGGAAGCCCAGTTCGGCGATTTCGCCAACGGTGCGCAGGTTGTGTTTGACCAGTTCATCTCTTCGGGCGAACGCAAGTGGCTGCGCATGTCCGGTCTCGTCTGCCTTCTGCCGCACGGCTATGAAGGTCAGGGTCCGGAACATTCGTCGGCTCGTCTGGAACGTTATCTCCAGCTTTGCGCCGAAGACAACATGCAGGTGGCAAACGTCACGACGCCGGCTAACTACTTCCATATTCTGCGCCGTCAGATGAAGCGCGACTTCCGCAAGCCGCTCATCATGATGACGCCGAAATCGCTGCTGCGTCACAAGCGAGCCATTTCGACCCTCAACGAAATGTCGGGCGAATCCTCGTTCCACCGTCTGCTGTGGGACGATGCGCAGTACAACAAGGACGAAGGCATCAAGCTCCAGAAAGATGCAAAGATCCGTCGCGTCGTTCTCTGCTCGGGCAAGGTCTATTACGACCTCTACGAAGAGCGTGAAAAGCGGGGTATCGATGACGTCTACCTGCTGCGTGTCGAACAGCTTTACCCGTTCCCGGCCAAGGCACTCATCAATGAGCTGTCACGCTTCCGCCATGCGGAAATGGTCTGGTGTCAGGAAGAGCCGAAGAACATGGGCGCATGGTCGTTCATCGACCCGTATCTGGAATGGGTGCTGGCTCATATCGACGCCAAGCATCAGCGCGTGCGCTATGCGGGCCGTCCGGCCGCAGCATCGCCTGCAACGGGTCTGATGTCGAAGCATCTTGCACAGCTCGCCGCTTTCCTTGAGGATGCGCTCGGTAACTGATCCGGGTTTGAGTTTTGGAGCAGTTTTTCGGAACTGCTCCAACCTGAATTGAACACAGAATCTAAAGTTTGAAGATCAACGGAAGAAGAAACCATGGCCACCGAAATTCGCGTTCCCACGCTTGGGGAGTCCGTTACTGAGGCAACCATCGGAAAATGGTTCAAGAAGGTCGGCGACGCCATCGCTGTCGACGAACCGCTGGTGGAACTGGAAACCGATAAGGTGACAGTGGAAGTTCCGGCTGCTGCTGCTGGCGTTCTGGCTGAAATCACGGCCAAGGAAGGCGACACGGTCGAGGTCAATGCGCTTCTCGGCCAGATTTCCACCGATGGCTCTGCCGTCGCTGCGGCCCCTGCTGCGAAGAAGGAAGAAGCCAAGCCTGCTGCCGCCGCACCTGTCGCCTCGGCTTCGTCGGGCCCGGCTATGCAGCCTGCTCCTGCAGCCTCCAAGCTGCTTTCAGAAAACAACCTTTCCGCCGACCAGTTGGATGGTTCCGGCAAGCGTGGTCAGGTGCTGAAGGGTGACGTGCTCGACGCCATCGCCAAGGGTGTTTCTGGGGGTGTTTCTGCTACTCCGGCTCCTGCCGCACCGGCTGCTGCCCGTCCGGCATCGTCGGCTGACGACGCTTCTCGCGAAGAACGCGTGAAGATGACCCGTCTGCGCCAGACGATTGCCAAGCGTCTGAAGGATGCCCAGAACACCGCCGCCATGCTGACGACCTATAATGAAGTCGACATGTCTGCGGTCATGGAACTGCGCACCAAGTACAAGGACGTCTTCGAAAAGAAGCATGGCGTGAAGCTCGGCTTCATGGGCTTCTTCACCAAGGCCGTGACCCATGCGCTGAAGGAAATCCCGGCTGTTAACGCCGAGATCGACGGCACTGACATCATCTACAAGAACTTTGCCCATGTCGGCATGGCCGTCGGTACGGACAAGGGCCTTGTGGTTCCGGTTATCCGTGATGCCGACCAGCTTTCGATTGCCGGCGTTGAAAAGGAACTGGGACGTCTTGCCAAGGCAGCGCGTGACGGCACGCTTTCGGTTGCCGACATGCAGGGCGGCACGTTCACCATCACCAATGGCGGCGTGTACGGTTCGCTGATGTCCTCGCCAATCCTGAACGCTCCGCAGTCGGGTATCCTCGGCATGCACAAGATCCAGGAACGTCCGGTTGTCGTCGGCGGTCAGATCGTGATCCGCCCGATGATGTATCTTGCCCTCTCCTACGATCACCGCATCGTGGATGGCAAGGAAGCCGTGACCTTCCTCGTGCGCGTCAAGGAAAGCCTGGAAGATCCGGAACGTCTGGTTCTCGATCTCTAAGGACGAACGATGGAGCCGGGCATCTTCTCCGCATCCCCGTTTCTGCCGCTGGTCGGCTTGAGCGTTGTCCTGCTGGTGGTTCATATCCTCCTGCAGGGCTTTGCGGCAACGAAGGAACTCGGCTCTCAATGGAATGCCGGTCCGCGCGACGAGGGTTTGAAACCCTCCGGCAAATTTGCCGGTCGCGCGGAGCGAGCCTCCGCCAATTTCCGCGAGACCTATCCGGCTTTCATCGCTCTGGCGCTGGCGCTCGTGCTGAAAGGCGATCCGTCCGGATGGGGTATTCTCGGGGCGTGGCTCTGGTTTTTCGGCCGCATCGTCTATATCCCGCTTTATCTGGCGGGCATTCCCTATTTCCGTTCCTTCGTCTGGCTCATTAGTCTGGTGGGGCTCGGTATCATGCTTCTGGCTCTGGTTCTGTGATGACAGCCTGCGCGTGAGACACGCGCAATGAAGGAAACGCGATGCATCCCTATCTGTTCGAACTTGCATCCCTGATGGCGATTTTCGTCTTTGCCATCGTTTCCCCTGGCGCCGATCTCGCCATGGTTATCCGGCAGTCGCTGCTGCATGGCCGTCGCGAGGCGATCATCACGAGCTTCGGCATTGGCGCCGCCCTGATGATGCATGTCACCTATACGGTTTTGGGTCTCGGGCTCATCATTTCCAAGTCGATCTACCTGTTCAATATCGTCAAATGGTGCGGTGTGGCCTATCTGGTCTATATCGGCATCAAGGCGTTGCGCGCTGGAACGACAAAAATCGATGTGGAAGCGGCGCCGAAGGAACCGCATAGGCAGCAGAGCTTCGCCAAGGCGTTTGGCCTCGGCTTTGCGGCCAATGCGCTCAATCCGAAAGCAGTGTTCTTCTTTCTGTCGATTTTCTCGACGGTCGTTCATGCCCATACACCGACCGAAGTGAAGCTTGGTTACGGTGTTGTGATGGCAACCGCCTTGATCTCCTGGTTCGTCGGTGTCAGCCTTTTCATGACGACGCCGAAGATGCGTGCGGCCTTCTCGCGCGCCTCGAAATGGATTGATCGGACCAGCGGCGTTGTCTTCATCGCGCTGGGACTTAAACTTGCCACCGAAAAGGCTATGTAAGAAGCAACAGGTTCAGTTTTACTGAACCTCGATTCGCTGCCGGAAACACTCAACCGGAACATTCAGGGAGAACCGACAGATGCACGCTGCAAACAAGCTTTTCAGGACCGCCGCCGTTTCGGTGCTTGCGCTCACCGTGTTCTCGACCGCGGTTCAGGCGGCCTGCACCCAGAACCGGGCGATTTATCGCGATCGCGACGATGCCTATACGCTGACCTTCCGTCCGGAGCAGCCGAACGACCTGAAAATGTCACCGGCACCGACGAATGAATTCACCATCACGGCCAATGACAAGCCCGAGTTCAAGCTGAGCGGCATGGTGATCTGGCCGGAAGAAGGTGTGGCGCGTCCCTATGCGTTGCTGACCTTCAATTGCAAGGGTGACGGTTCCAACCCGGAAGATCTCGATGATTGCAGCATCTGGCAAAGCGTCATCTATTCGCTGAAGGAAGGCGCGGAAGCTGACGTCCTGCCCAAGGCGGACGAGCCTGCAGCGCAGGCGATCCTGCTGCCCGATCTGGTGACGGCGCTCGATGGTTATGATTTTGGAGCGGCAAAACCCGAAAAGCTGCTTCAGTGGGAAGCATTCCGTTTTCAGGGATGCTCACCAGACGAGGAATGATCGGTAGCCCGAAGGCACCGATTGTATGTGAATAATTTCGAATGAAGGAACGGACCCGGATGGACGGGGCGTTCGAAAAAGGTTCAGGACAGACTGAAGAAGGATAGTTCAATGTCATACGATGTGGTTGTCATCGGTACAGGCCCCGGCGGTTATGTCGCCGCGATCAAGGCTGCACAGCTTGGTCTTTCCGTTGCTGTTGTGGAGAAGCGCAAGACCTTCGGTGGCACCTGCCTGAATATCGGCTGCATTCCTTCCAAGGCGCTTCTGCATGCGTCGGAAGTTTTCGCCGAAGCCGGTCATTCCTTCGACACGCTCGGCGTGGAAGTGACGCCGAAGCTCAATCTGGGAAAGATGCTGGCGCACAAGGACACGACCGTTAAGGCCAATGTCACGGGCGTTGAATTCCTGTTCAAGAAGAACAAGATCACGGCTTTCATCGGCACTGGCAAGATCGTCGGCAAGGGCAAGGTTTCCGTGACTGCCGAAGACGGCAAGGTCGAGGAAATCGAAGCAAAGAACATCATCATTGCTACCGGTTCCGACGTCGCGGGCATTCCGGGCGTCAAGGTCGATATTGACGAAAAGGTCATCGTTTCCTCGACCGGCGCGCTTTCCTTCGACAAGGTTCCGGGCAGCCTGATCGTAGTTGGCGGCGGCGTGATCGGTCTGGAACTTGGTTCCGTCTGGGCGCGTCTTGGTGCGAAGGTCACGGTCGTCGAATATCTCGACAAGGTGCTCGGGCCCATGGATGGCGAAGTGTCGAAGCAGTTCCAGCGCCTGCTCGAAAAGCAGGGCATTGCCTTCAAGCTCGGCGCCAAGGTTACAGGCGTCGAGAAAGTCGGCAAGGCCAATTCCGGGGGCGCAAAGGTGACTTTCGAACCGGTGAAGGGCGGCGCGGCTGAAACGCTTGAAGCCGATGCAGTTCTGATCGCAACCGGTCGTCGTCCTTATACGGACGGTCTTGGCCTTCAGGAAGCTGGCGTGAATGTCGATGATCGCGGCCGTGTTGCGATTGACGGCCATTGGCGCACCAATGTCGAAGGCATCTATGCCATCGGCGATGTGGTGCAGGGTCCGATGCTGGCGCACAAGGCCGAAGACGAAGGTATTGCCGTTGCCGAAATCATCGCCGGTCAGGCCGGTCACGTGAATTTCGATGTCATTCCGAGCGTCGTCTACACGCAGCCGGAAGTCGCTTCGGTCGGCAAGACCGAAGAAGAACTGAAGGCTGCCGGTATCGAATACAAGGTCGGCAAGTTCCCGTTCACGGCCAATGGTCGTGCACGTGCCATGCTCCACACCGACGGTTTCGTGAAGATCCTCGCCGATAAGGCGACGGACCGCGTTCTGGGCGCTCATATCCTCGGCTATAATGCCGGTGAAATGATCCACGAACTGGCGGTTCTGATGGAGTTCGGCGGCTCGTCGGAAGATCTGGCCCGCACCTGCCACGCCCACCCGACCATGTCGGAAGCCGTGCGCGAATCCGCTCTGGCGACCTTCGCCAAGCCGATCCATATGTAATCGGCCGCAATCATATGATTGTAAAAGGCCCGCATTTGCGGGCCTTTTATATGCTTAATTCTGCGCTGGCGGGTTAGCCGGAGCTGGAGCCGGTGTTGCAGGCTCGCTTTGCGTCGCGGGCGGCGGGGGAGCCGGAGCCGCAGTATCCGTTCCATTGCCATTCCGATAGAAGAAGTAAGCGAGGATAATGATCGCTGCCAGAAGCACCGCGCCGAGCAGATAGCCGCTTCCGCCGCGTGCGGGCGGAGGTGGCGGCATTCCGGGTTGGCCAGACGGGTCCGAGAGGCGTGGATCAGTCGTCGTGCGGGGATCACTGTTTCGCGGATCAAGGGGATCAACCATAACGGGTTCCTCCAGTGGTCCCTTCCATCATCAAGGTGACAGTTGGGAAGCAATAGTTGCCGGGTATCAGCGGTCATTCATGAGCCAATATGCGCTCCGACCACTCCTCTGGGTGTTGCCCTGCATTGCGATAACAAACCCGGTGTATATCAATGCAAAAAAGAGCGAATAGTTCCGAGGCGGCTAATATAAGAAGGAATATGGGTTAATCGCTGTGTCAGGGCGACAGGCGAGGGTGCTGTTAACCCGAGCGAAACTGCGCATCGTTATGTATATTCAATCATTGAAGCGGTCTGGTGATTGGAATTATGTTCGATCAACTGGCTATTCGGGCTTTATCACTGTAAAGCACTGATAAAGCGGATCGTTGCAAGCGATCAGAAACGACGCCGAAATTTGAGGAACGACTTAATGCCGTCGAAAGAAAACCTGAAAACCATCGAGCGCTTCGAAAAGCTCTCATCGCTTTTGCGCGATGAACAGTTCAAGCTTCTGGATGAAGCGGCCGGGGAAGAAGCGCTGCCGGGAAAATCCATACTGAGACAGATTGCCGAACTCGAACTCAATATTACCGCTATTGAAAACAGTATCACCGATCTGAAAGCCGGTTAGAAATATTCAGGCATATACTTTTATAGCGGGGTCACCCGATAGCCTTTTGCACGTAGCAATTCGATTATACCGTCCTTGCCCGGCAGATGCAGTGCACCAACAGCAATAAAGGTATTTCCCTTGTCGATGATTGGAACGGCACGATCCGCCATGACCTGATTGCGGTCGGAAATGAGATATTTCAGAAATAGCTCGTAGTCCTCTTCGGAAAGGCTGTCTGGAACGATTTTCCGGAGCGACGGCATGATTAGGCCAATCTCGCCCTTGAGGTAGAGCGCAGTCGTGGTCTCCATGGCATCCTCGACCTTGTCGCCATAGTCGACGGTAGCCACGAGATTGCGGAGATGAAAGTCAAGTGGCATCCGGTTCATCGCCACCAGTTGCTCTGTAGCGCTTTCCAGCCCCAGGACATTGCGGCCCTCGGCCTGCGCATCGAGAGCCAGTCGTTCATCAAGCGATTTCTCGCCTTCGCTTTTGCGCTCCCTCTCGCATTTTGGAAGTGCGAGCAGGCTGGTCAGCACCCATGGCTTCATTTTCGCAACTGCGTCGAGAACGATACCGCGTTCCGCAAGCTTCTGTTCGATCTCCGCGCGTCGCTCGGGTGGAATATGCGATTTCAGGGTGCTGCCGTCAGTGAAGAGCAGCAGGTCGGGCTGTTCAAGCTTGAGACGCAGGAAAGCCTTCGGGTCCAGAATATCCGTTGTTTCGATGACGACGGTGCTTGCCGACCGATAGGCCTCGTCGGCAGCTTTCGGCAATGTCAGGACGCGCGGATCGGAAAGATGGATCGTGCCGAAGAGATAAGAGGGGGCGACGCCGTCTTTGTCGATCTTCCAGAGAAGCCCCCTGCGATTGGGCACAGCGTCAGCTTCGCGCTGCAATTCCTTCCAGCTTGCCGGGTCTCGGGTTTCCAGCCCGTCAATGAGATTGACGCCGTGCACGGCGCAAACAGCAGGCGCATCGTCGGCGCGGACGGAGGCGGTGCCTGCCAGACAGGCATAGAGAAGAACGAGAAGCAGCTTTTTCATGAGGGTAATATAGGGGCGGTTTTTGCCGATGCCAGCGACTTTTCAAGCCGGTTAAGCCCGGGGATGTGCCTTGTCATAGACTTCCAGCAACCGCTCGGTATCCACGCCGGTATAGACCTGTGTGGTCGAGAGGCTTGCATGGCCAAGCAGTTCCTGGATCGTCCTGAGATCACCGCCTCGTCCCAGAAGGTGGGTAGCGAAGGAATGACGCAGCGCATGCGGCGTCGCGCTGTCGGGCAGGCCGAGACCAGCACGCAGTTTCTGCATTTCGCGCTGGATGATCGCAGCATGCAGCACACCGCCCTTGGCACCACGAAAAAGCGGCTTGTCGGCGGAAAGATCGAACGGACAAAGTGCCCGATATTGCGCAACGACGCTATGCACGATGGGTAGCAACGGCACAAGGCGCGCTTTGTTGCCCTTGCCCGTGATGGTGATGGAAAGGGCCGTGCCGTCGGATAGTGCATTGCCCATCAGGTCGAGCGCTTCCGATATGCGCAGGCCGCAACCATAGAGCAAGGTCAGGACCGCGGCATTGCGCGCCGCGATCCATGGTTCCTCTGCCATTTGACCATCGGCAGCAACCACGCGCCGGGCATCTTCGGCGGTTAGCGGTTTGGGCAATGATTTCGGCTGGCGCGGCGCGCGCATGGCGCTTGCGCCTGCCGCATTGGCAAGACCGCGTTTTTCCAGATGGCGCAGAAGCGAGCGCACACCGGCAAGTCCGCGCCCCAGTGTGCGTGCTCCGACACCTTCATTGCGGCGGCTGGCCAGAAAGGAGCGCAGATCGGCAATCCGCAGATTGCCGACATCTTTCAATGATGGCGGCTCTCCCAGATGCCCGGTCAGAAAATTGAGAAACTGGCGCGTGTCGCGCTCATAGGCTTCAAGCGTATTTTCCGACAGGCGGCGCGCATCTCTCAGCGTCTTCAGCCATTCTTCACGTGCCGCTGCAAGGTCGGCGCGGGCAGGGATCAGAAATTCGCTGTTCGTCGTCATAATCAAGCCGATTGTTCACTCTGGATGGAAGGGCAGTCTGCCAGCGATAGGTTACCGGCTGGTTGTCCGCGAGGCGAAAAGCACTATTCTTACGAATTGAGGTGAATTGAGCTGACGAAAGGGCTATGGAACGAAAAATAGTCCTATCCAAGCAGCAGAAACAAGGTTGGCAATGCCGCGTCCAGAAAACCCGATCCAGCTCGCCGTCATCGGTGCCGCCCATGGCACGCGCGGCGAAGTGCGCGTGAAGACTTTTACCGGAGATCCGCTGGCGATCACAGAATATGGCCTGCTCTATGACGAACAGGGCAAGAGCTACGAGGTTCTGGAAGTCCGCCCTGCGAAGACTGTTGTGGTCGTGCGTTTCAAGGGCATTAATGACCGCAATGCCGCCGAGGCGCTGAACGGTGTCGAACTTTTCATTGATCGTTCGCAATTGCCAGACGATGAACTGGATGAAGACGAGTTCTTTCAGACCGATCTGATCGGCTTGCTGGCGGTGGATGCCGAAGGCAAGACCTATGGCGTGGTGAGCGCCCTGTTCGATTTCGGCGGCGGTGACCTCATCGAGCTCAGCGAAAAGGGCAAGCGTCCGATGCTTATTCCGTTTACGGAAGCAGCCGTACCGGAAATCGATCTGGACAAGGGCACTTTGTTGGTCGAGCCCTATGCCGCCGGATTGATCGCCGACGATGAGGATCAACGTTCGCAGAACGAAAAGAAAAAGCCGAAGAAGTCATGACCGAAGTTTCGAAGCCCGATGATGAGGCCAACTTCTTTCATGCATCGGTGCTGACGCTTTATCCTGAAATGTTTCCCGGCCCTCTTGGCACTTCGCTTGCAGGCAAGGCGCTTGGTGAAGCCAAATGGCAGCTCGATGCGGTGCAGATTCGCGACTTTGCGGAAGGCCGGCACCGTATGGTGGACGATACGCCTTCTGGCGGCGGCGCTGGCATGGTGATGAAGCCGGACGTTATCGCCCGCGCACTGGATTCGGTTGCCGACGGCCATCGCCCGATGCTGCTGATGAGCCCGCGCGGAAAGCCGCTGACGCAGAAGCGCGTGCGCGAACTGGCCGACGGACCGGGCGCGATCATTCTCTGCGGTCGTTTCGAAGGCGTGGACGAACGTGTCATCGAGGCGCGCAATCTCGAAGAAGTATCGATCGGCGATTACATCCTGTCAGGCGGTGAAACGGCTGCAATCGTACTGCTCGATGCAATCGTGCGGCTTTTGCCAGGCGTAATGGGGAATCGCGAATCCGGCGAGACGGAAAGTTTTGAGACTGGGCTGCTCGAACATCCGCATTATACCCGTCCGCAGGTTTGGGAAGATCGGCCTATTCCCGAAATCCTGACCTCCGGTAATCATGGTGCCATCGATAAGTGGCGGCATGAGCAGGCCGAGCGTATCACGAGGGAAAGGCGTTCCGATCTTTGGGAAGCCTATTGCGAGGGTAAACGCAAATGAATCTGATCCAGCGGCTCGAAAGTCTGTCTCTTGCCCTGCTGGCATTGGGTGCCTATTGGGTCAGCGGTGCCAGCTGGTGGCTTTTCGCAATACTCATTCTGGCGCCTGATCTTTCGTTCTTCGGTTATATGAAGGGGCCGCGCACCGGTGCGGTCGTCTATAATATTGCCCATAGCTGGATCGGCGTTGTGCTTCTCGCAGTGCTGGGCTGGGCGATGAACTGGCAGGTCGGTATTGCAATGGCACTGATCTGGGCGGTGCACATTGGTGTGGACCGCGCTTTGGGTTTCGGTCTCAAATATGGATCAGGTTTTCAGGATACGCATCTTGGCCGGATTGGCCGGTAATACCAAAGTCCATCGAGTAAAACTCGTTGGACTTTGGCTAAGCCCGAGTGGCGATCGAACTTTTTTCAAGGCGTGATGCGTTAGAGCTTTTGCTGTTTTGATTGAATCATTGCAAATGCTCTATCTGTTTGTTTTTACGCATGTCTCCCGAAACGGGTTCCCCCTTTCGGGAGGCATGCTCTAGTTTCTCAACGCCTTGGTATAAATGAAAAATGCCCGGCTTATGCCGGGCATTTTCGTTTCGTATAATCAGGCAGAATGCTGATGTGCGGGCTTGCGAAGTTCTGTCTGCGATCTGCGCAGTACAAAATAGACGCCGCCGCCGATACCTACGCCGAAGAACCAGCCATAGGTTGCCCACCATGCCGGCAGGATATTGGTGGCCATCGGCAGGACGGATGAGAACAGGGCACCGATAGCAAAAGCGATGAAAGCCTTGACGTGCCAACCGTTCTGGAACCGGAATTCACCGTTCTCCTGATAAAGATCAGCCACGTTCAACTGTCCGCGACGCAGCAGATAATAATCGACCATCATGATTCCAAAGATCGGGCCCATGGTGGAGCCGAGGAAGTTGACGAAATGGGCTGCACCGGTTTCCCACGGCGCGAACGGATAGAGGACCAATGCGATCAGCGCTGCAATAACGCCGCCCCGCTTGAACGAAACTTTCTGCGGGAATGTGTTGGAGAAGTCGAAGGCCGCAGAAACGAAGTTTGCAACCACGTTGATGCCGAGCGTTGCGACGGTGAAAGTCAGTGCGGCAAGGAGTGCAAGGAACCAACTATCGAACTTTGCCGAAATCTGGTCCGGATGAAGCAGAACTTCGCCATAGACGGTGAAGGCCGCAGTGGTTGTGACGCCGGCGACAAGGCAGAAGGCCAGAAGATTGACGGGCAGGCCCCACAGATTGCCGCGCCGCAGGGCAGCTTCATCCTTGGCATAGCGCGAGAAGTCGCAGAAGTTCAGGTAGAGCGCTGCAAAATAGGTAATCCAGGTGGCTGCAACCGCAGCAAGGGCCGCAAAAGAGCCAGGCTCTCCCATAACGCCTGCATCACGCGTTTTCTCAAGGAGAACATCGCGCGGGATTTCGCTGCCGAAGGAGAATGTACCGGCCTTGATGACCAGATAAACCGCCAGGAAAAGCATCATGATCCAGACTGCCGGACCGGCCCAGTCCTGAAACCGGCGGACGGTTTCCATGCCACGCTGGATGATGAGGAGCTGCGCTGCCCAAACCAGAACATAGCAGATGACTTCGAGGGTGGAGTGGCCGAGAAGATGGCTGTTCTGGTGAAAAGACAACATGCTCTCGTTGCGGATAAGCAGCGCGACGAGTGCGCCGGAGGCGGCAGCTGTCTGTGCGCCATACCAGAAACAGGCGACCACACCACGGACAAGTGCTGGAAAATTGGCTCCGAACGTCCCGAACGATGCCCGCGCCAGCACCGGGAAAGGCACGCCTGTTCGTACGCCGGCATTGCCCACCAGACTCATCAGGAAGAAGATGACCAGTGATCCTGCGCCGATCGCTATAATAAAGTTCAGGAAGCTGCCGCACAGAAGAAACAGGCTTGCGGCAAGATAATAGCCCCAGAGGCTGTGAACATCCGACGTCCAGACATTGAAAATGCTGAAGGCGCCCCATTTGCGTTCTTCGGCTGGTGCCAGATCCTCATTATATAAAGAGGGTGATGGATTTTTGATTGTCATGCTGTCCCCATTTTAGTAACAACTTTCAAAGTTGTTTACGATTTAAGATTTTATTGTTGACGATAACTCTGGCACAGTCCTGTGCCGCTGGCTACGAAAATTTCTGACAGGGCGTGACAAATCCTCCTTGATGCTGTATGTGCCTGCCAGTTCGGGAAAATCGACATGTAATATCTCGTTCGGGCAAAGCCCGAGACGTCCGTAAACCAATAAATGGTGTACCGCTCCTGCCTGAAATTAAAGGCATAGCCGCAGGGCCAAGGATTGCTTGGCGGCAAGTGCAGAGCGCTCTGACTGTTTGAGAAGAATTCAGAAGGAGTCAGACGATGACCGATATCATTCGTCAGCTTGAAGCCGAACAGGCAGCAAAGATCGAAGAAAAGCGCAAGCTTCCAGATTTCCAGCCGGGCGACACGGTTCGCGTTCAGGTTCGCGTTACGGAAGGTACGCGTACCCGCGTGCAGGCCTATGAAGGCGTCTGCATTGCCCGTTCCGGCGCTGGCCTCAACGAAAACTTCACCGTTCGCAAGATTTCGTACGGCGAAGGCGTAGAGCGCGTATTCCCGGTTTATTCGCCGATCGTTGAAGGCGTTGAACTCGTTCGCCGCGGCAAGGTTCGTCGCGCGAAGCTTTACTACCTGCGTGGCCTTACCGGTAAGGCTGCCCGTATTGCTGAAAAGAAAGACAACCGTACCAAGGCCGAGCGCGAAGCCGACAAGGCTGCCGCTGCCAAGGCCGAAGCCGCCAAGGCTGCTGCTGAATAAGCTTCACAGCAATCTGTTTGAAAAAGGCGGCCTTCGGTCGCCTTTTTTATTTGTCAAATGCGACGGGCTGCGTAACATATTGCATAATTCTGCCTATATCTCGCAAGATTGTTACTGCGACACCCTGTTGCGGTTTCAGTTTCTTGACGAAACGCGACGGCAGGTGCATATGACAGGCCAAATTAAGAACCGTTCAAAGGAACTCTCGCAATGAGCGCGCCGCGTACACTTTATGACAAGATCTGGGACGACCATGTAGTGGATCAGCAGGAAGATGGTACCTGCCTCCTTTATATTGATCGCCATCTTGTGCACGAAGTGACGAGCCCGCAGGCTTTCGAAGGCCTGCGCATGGCTGGCCGCAAGGTGCGTCATCCTGAAAAGACGCTGGCCGTCGTCGACCATAACGTGCCGACCTCGCCAGACCGCATCAACGGCATCAAGAACGAGGAAAGCCGCATTCAGGTCGAGGCTCTCGCCAAGAATGCTGCCGATTTCAACGTCGAATATTATTCCGAGCGTGATCGCCGTCAGGGCGTCGTGCACATCGTTGGACCGGAACAGGGCTTCACCCTGCCGGGCATGACGATTGTTTGCGGCGACAGCCACACCTCGACCCATGGCGCATTCGGTTCGCTGGCGCATGGTATCGGTACGTCGGAAGTCGAGCATGTGCTCGCGACCCAGACGCTGATCCAGAAGAAAGCCAAGAACATGCTGGTGCGTGTCGATGGTGAACTGGCTCCCGGCGTCACCGCCAAGGACATAACACTCGCCATCATCGGTGAAATCGGTACCGCAGGCGGCACCGGCTACGTGATCGAATATGCAGGCAGCGCCATTCGCTCGCTGTCGATGGAAGGTCGCATGACCGTCTGCAATATGTCGATTGAAGGCGGCGCACGCGCTGGCCTGATCGCACCGGACGAAACGACCTTTGCCTATGTGCAGGACAAGCCGCGCGCGCCGAAGGGTGAAGCGCTGGAACAGGCTATCGGCTACTGGAAGACGCTGCATTCGGATGAAGGTGCGCATTTCGACAAGATCGTCGAGCTCGACGCTGCCAAGATTTCGCCGGTCGTCTCCTGGGGTTCTTCGCCGGAAGACGTTGTTTTCGTCACCGACATCGTTCCGAATCCGGACGAAATCAAGGACGAAACCAAGCGTGCATCCAAGTGGCGTGCACTGGACTATATGGGTCTGAAGCCGGGCACCAAGATGACCGATATCAAGATCGACCGCGTCTTCATCGGTTCCTGCACCAATGGCCGCATCGAAGATCTGCGCGACGCAGCGCGTATGGCCGCTGGCAAGAAGGTTGCCGATGGCGTCAACGCGATGATCGTGCCGGGCTCGGGTCTCGTGAAGGAACAGGCGGAAGCCGAAGGCCTCGACAAGATCTTCATCGAAGCCGGTTTCGACTGGCGCGAGCCGGGCTGCTCCATGTGCCTTGCCATGAACGACGACCGCCTGAAGCCGGGCGAACGTTGCGCTTCGACCTCGAACCGTAACTTTGAAGGCCGTCAGGGCTTCAAGGGCCGCACGCATCTCGTATCGCCAGCCATGGCTGCCGCTGCTGCCATTGCCGGACATTTCGTCGACATTCGCGAGTGGAACTGACGTTTCCCACCAGATGGGGTGTTTTTAAAGCGCTTCTGGAAAGATCAAACCGCCGGCTCATCCCGGCGGTTTTTCTTTGGCTGTATATTAGCAGCTTTTTCACGCTTTGATTGTAAGGAGGAAAGGGGTGGCTACAGCATCGGCCTGAAAATCGGAATCGATTTTCAGAAAGCACGATGCGTAGGTTCAATGGTTTAGAGCGCCCCATTGTGCGTCCGTAAGGACGCACGGCGCTCTAGCGTCTGGGAGCCTTTGACAGCCAGCACGGGGAAGAGCATCGATGAATGGAGCCGACTTTATCCTCCTGATCAACATGACCGTTTCCGGTCTGTTTGCTTTCGCATTTCTCGGCATTGCCGTCTATGCGCGGGATAATGCGGCCGCGCCTGTCTTCGCCTTCGGTTTTATTTTCGCAATGCTCTATTTCCTGACAGAGCTTGCCATGGTGCAGTAACCTTAACCAACTGCGAGACATGATTGGATATTCAAGGCAGGTATTAAGCGGCTTTTAGGTAAGCGATTTCGCGCCACATGGATGTTGCGGCCTGTCGTAATTCACGGTGGTCTGCAGAACTGAATTTGTTG
>JACDJC010000139.1_pt1 | contig 94810 bp, 85 predicted proteins | sample 7454191 | NCBI WGS metagenome assembly JACDJC01 (sample SAMN14253291, study PRJNA609438) | sludge metagenome | isolation source: sludge after 25d culture with pyrite and EDTA | collected 2018-12-20 | reverse complement strand
TGGTGAGGTCCAGGTCGTCACCCAAGGGCCGGTTCGACGACGCACCAGCGACCCCGTCGTCACGGGTGCGGTCGTCGACGAACAGGTCGCGCACCACACCGCCGACCAGGAAGATGCGTGCCCCGGCCGCGTCGAAGCGGTCCGCCAACGGGCGAACCTCGTCCAGCAGCTCTCTGGCTCGTTCGGGGATCACGCCCCGAGGCTAGCGATGCGCTCGCGGACCGCCGTCACGCGTTCGACGACGTCACCGCCGGGACCGCCCGACGTCGGCGGCTCGGGGTGCAGCCGCTCACCGGCGAGCGCAGCAAGCGTCGCCGCTGTCGAGTTGGCGACCGCAACCAGGTCGTAGCCGCCTTCGAGGAACACCAATCGGTGCCCCTCGGGAGCCAGCGACACGATCTCGGCCACCAGGTCCGCGTAGTCACCGGAGCTCAGGCCCAGGTCGGTGAGCGGGTCGTCGCGGTGGGCGTCGTAGCCGGCGGAGACCAGGACCCACGTGGCACCGTGCTCCTCGATCGCTGGAGCGACGAGCTCATCGAGCGATCGGCGGTAGTGCTCGCCGGTCGCCCCCGCCGGCATCGGCAGGTTCCACGTGGCACCGTGGCCGTCGCCCGCACCCACCTCCCTCGACATCCCGGTGCCCGGGTACAGCGGGTGTTGGTGCCAGCTGACGTAGAGGACGTCGCCGTTCCGATAGAAGATGTCCTGGGTCCCGTTGCCGTGGTGCGCATCGATGTCGACGATCGCCACCCGCTCGCCCTCCGCCACCAGCGCCGCGGCGGCGACGGCGACGTGGTTGAACAGGCAGAAGCCCATGGCTCGGGTGGCAGTCGCGTGGTGTCCGGGCGGCCGCGGCGCCACGAACGCCGCGGCGCCCTCGTGGCGGCGCAAGCGCTCGATGGCGTCGACGCCCGCCCCAGATCCCAACCGGGCGAGCTCCGCCGAGCGCTCCGACACGACCGTGTCGTCGTCGAGGTGGGTCCGCCCGGAACGGCAGAACTGCTCGATGCCCCGGACGAACGCCTCGGGGTGGACCCGCAGCAGCTCCTCGTCGGTGGCCGGTCGGGGTCGCACGTGGGTGACCGCGTCCTGCACACCGGAGAGGACGAGTCCGTCCGACACCGCTGCGACCCTGTCGGGACGCTCCGGGTGGAACGGCCCGGTGCAGTGCTCCATGAACCGATCGTCCGCGTAGACCAGCACCGTCATCGCAGGAATCGTAGTGGTGGGTCCGTTCCAGCTCCCCGTCGGCGACACGACGGACGACAGGGCCCGGCAACGACCGCTGCCCTGCGATCGGATCTATCGTTGTCCGACGCGTCTGCGGCCCAGCCGCGCCGCCCGGCGCCGGTGCCGCCGGCGCTCTCGTCGGATCGTCTGGAGCACCTGAAGGACCATGGCCAGCCGCCAGCTGCTGAGCGTCGGGGAGGAGTGCTTCCGCGTCGGACCGTGGCACGCGGACGATCGCATCGCCTACCTCGCGTTGCAACCGTCGGTGGGCGAGCCATCGGTCGAAGGCCTCCACGGCTGCCTCGAACGACTGGCCGAGGTCGGCTACTCGTCGGTCATCACCTCCGCTCTGCACCCCACCGAAGCGCGCGCCTTCATCGACGCCGGCTTCACCGAGTACGACCGTCTCCGGGTGCTCGCTCACGACCTGCACCACGTTCCGGTGACCCGTTCGCTCGAACAGGGGATGCGGCTGCGCAGGGCGCATCGACGTGACCGCGAGGCCTCGCTCGTCGTCGACGGCCGGGCGTTCCCCGCGTTCTGGCGCCTCGATCGCTCGGCCATGGCCGAAGCCGAGCACGCCACACCCGTCACCCGCTTCCGGGTGGCGACCTGTCGAGGACAGGTCGTCGGCTACGCCATCACCGGCCGCGGCAGCGGTCAGGGGTTCCTCCAACGGCTGGCCATCGACCCGGACTCGGCCGGCCGCGGCGTGGGCAGCGCTCTGGTCCTCGACTCGCTGCGTTGGGCGGTTCGCCGTCGGTGCCGCCGCGTGCTGGTCAACACCCAGCAGGAGAACCGGCGAGCACTCGACCTCTACGGCCGTCTGGGGTTCCAGGAGACCCCGACCCATCTGGTGGTCCTGCACCGGCCCGTCCCGTGACCGTGCGCCGTCGGTCACGTCGTTCGGGTGTCGATCTCGGCGGCACGGTCCGTGCTTCGGTGCGCTCGTTCGCCCTGCTCACGCTGATCGGGTCCCTGATCGTCGCGGTGACCACGCCGGCGCTCGCTGCACCGGCGCAGGATCCGTCGCCGCCCGAGGGCACCACCTCGCTCGTCGTCACCGCCGTGTCGCCGTGGGTCGAACCCGACGGTGAGCTCAGAGTCGATCTGCACGTCGACGGTCCGGTTCCGCCCGACACGACGATCGCGACAATGGTGCACCAACGGCTGCGCCCCCGGAGCGGGACGTCGTTGCGCGATGCCGTCGCCGAGGCGGCACGCGGCGGTGGCCTCGGATCTGCCGTCCGCCCTCCCACCGTCACGGCGGTGTCTCAGCTCGGGGACCCCGCGGTGGGCTTGGTCGTGGCGGTCCCCGTCCGGTCGAGCCGTTCCGGAGGTTCGGACCGACTGCTGCTCACCAACCCGGGAGTGCACCCGGTGACGATCGAGCTCCGCGACGCCGCCGGTGTCGAGCTGGCGGTGGCGACGGTCTTCCTGAACCGGTTGCCCACCGAGATGCCCGAGACCGCCGACGACCAGCCCGGTCAACTCGCGCTGTCGCTGCAGACGGTCGTCGACGGGCCGCCCGCGCTCGATGTGAGCGGCGCTGCCACCATCGGCACCGACACCCGTGGCTCGCTCGCCGCCGCTGCCGCTCTTGCCGCGTCGTCGGCAGGCGCACCGCTGAACCTGGCGATCCGACCCAACCTCCTCGACGGCCTGTCGCGCTCGGAGGACCCGACCGATGTCGAGACGTTGGCGCTGCTGCGGCGGTCGATCACCGATCCGGCGTTGGACGTCGCCGTTGCTCGCATGACCTACGCCGCGGTCGACACCGGTGCGCTGTCGCAGTCCGACGAGGGCCTCGGTGAGATGCTCCGCCAGGTCGCGCTCGGCGACGCGGTCGTCGCCTCGGTGCTGTCGATGCAGACCGATGGATCGTCGTGGACCGGCGACGACTCCGTCACCATGTCGTCGCTCGAGGTGCTGGGTGCGCTGGACGTGCAGCGCGTGGTGACCGACGCCGAGTCGCTGCAGCTGCGCGAGACGGACCTGGATCCGGAGCTGCTCACGACCCGAGCCGTCGGGCTGCCGCCGTCCACGCTCACCGCCACCGCTCCGGATGCAGACCTGTCCGCCCTCCTCGCCGCACCTGGGGGCTCTGCGTCGCTCGGCATCGGGACCTCCCCGGCTCAGCGAGCCAACGTCGTCGTCACAGCGCTGATGGCGGAGTGGTTCAGCGCCGATGACAGCGGCTCCGCTGCGTTCCCCGGTCCGAGCTCCGTCCTGTCGCTCCCACCGCACACCGATCCTGCGGTGCTGCAGGCGATGGCAGCCGCCTTGGCCGTCCCCGGCCCGATCACCCTGGAACGTGACGCGGTGCCGGATGCTCCCGCCACGGTCGACGGCGACCCGCTCGATGCTCGCCTCCCGGAGCGGAGCCCGACGGACCAGACGGGCCCGATCCGTTCCGTGGTCGCCACCCGGAGCCGCATCGACGGCTACCGGTCGATGGCGCCGAGCGCCGTCGAGCAGACCGACCTGTGGGACCGCGTCAACGCGCAGGCCCTCGACGCGTCGCTCGACGGAGCCGAGCGCGACCGCTTCGGCGAGGGGATCGACGCCGAGATCGACGCACACCTCGCCAAGGTGCACCTCCCCAAGGAGCGTCGTGTGCTGATCACCAGCAGGGATTCGACCATCCCGCTGCGGTTCCGCAACGACCTCCCCTACGCCGTGGTGATCGAGCTGTGGTATCGGTCGGTGCGAATCGGGGTCGACGACGGCGACCGCCAGACGCTCACGTTGCCGCCGGGAGAGACGCTCGTCGACCTCGACGTCACCGCCCGTGCCGCAGGTGCGTCGTTGCTGCGCATCGACGCGTCGTCGCCGGACGGCACCTTGGTGCTGCCTGCCGTCGCCATCCCGGTGACCTCGTCGACGATCTCCGGCGTGGGCGCCGCGTTGTCTGCGCTGTCGCTCGCGTTCCTCGCGATCTGGTGGGGCGTCACGATCCGGCGCGAACGACGACGCCGGAAGCCGGCGGGGATCGGTCCGCCGCATCCGGACGGGACCGATAGCGTGAGCAGCGGTGGATGAGACCCAGGTCGGCTCCGGCCCGCTCGACCTCACCGAGGGGTCGTATTCGGCGGGGAAGCTCGCCGGCACCACCCTGTGCGGGCGCTACCGCCTGGATCGGATGATCGGCGCGGGCGGCATGGCTCAGGTCTGGGAGGGCACCGACGCCGTGCTCGGTCGTCGGGTCGCCGTCAAGGTCCTCCACCCGCACCTGGCCGACGACGAGTCGCTCGTCCGCAGGTTCCGTCAGGAAGCCGTCGCCGCGGCACGCCTCAACGATCCGGGCATCGTCGGCGTCTACGACACCTGCAGCGACCAGGGCCACGAAGCGATCGTGATGGAGCTGCTCGACGCCACCACCCTGCGTCAGCTCATCGACGAGCGGGGCACCATCGACCCCGACACCACCATGAGGATCGGCATGCGGTTGCTGGATGCGCTCGAGGCGGCGCACCGAGGCGGGCTGGTGCACCGGGACGTGAAGCCGTCGAACATCCTGCTCTGCGACGACGGTCGGGTGAAGATCGCCGACTTCGGCATCGCGAAGGCCGACGACCAGACCGAGCTGACGCGTGACGGCTCGATGATCGGCACGGCGTCCTACCTGGCGCCGGAGCAGTTGACCGGCGCCGACGTCGATGCTCGAGCGGACCTGTACGCGCTCGGGCTGGTCATGTACGAGTGCCTCACCGGGCGGGTTCCGTTCGAGGGCGACACCGGCGTCGCGGTGGCGTTGGCGCGACTGCACACCACACCGGTCGATCCGCGCCGACTCCGCTCCGATGTCCCCCCGGGGCTCGCGACCGCGTTGATGCGCGCACTCGAGCGCGAACCCGACCGGCGCTTCAGCTCAGCGGCGGACTTCCGAGCCGCTCTGCTGCGCACCGACGTCGTCACCTCGTCGACGCCGGGCCCGCCGGTCCACGAGTACGCCCCCGCCGCCGAACCCGGCGCACAGAGCTTCGGGCGGTCCGAGCGCCGTTGGCTGCTCCCCGCGTTCGTGATACTCCTCATCGCCGTCGCGATCATCGTGGCGGGGCTGCTGTTCCGAGAGTCCAGGTCGCTGCTCACCCCGGACACGACGTCCACGACCACGGTCGTGCCCGCCGGACCTCTGCCGATCGCGACCACCGCATCCTATGACCCGCAAGGAAGCGGATCCCCCGGCGAGAACGACTCGATGGCGGGACGGGTCGCCGACGGCGACGACCGCACGGCGTGGCGCACCGAGACCTATGACCAGCCCGACTTCTTCGGCACGAAGACCGGTGTGGGACTGGTGCTCGGCCTCGGTCAACCCGCCCGGGTCGAGAGCCTCCGGATCAGCGGATCCACCAACGGCTGGTCCGGCGAGGTGTTCGTGACCGACGGCCCTCCGGGTCCGAACGGCGTCGACGGACTCACCTCCGCAGGCACGGTCTCCGATGTCCGCAACGACGTCAGCGTCGACCTCGGCGGCGCGGTCGGCGACACGGTCGTGTTGTGGATCACCGACCTCGGCGACCCGGTCGACGGCTCTCGACACCGGGTGGAGATCACAGAGCTGACCGTGATCGGTCTGCCCGGCGCCGGGTGAATCCTCCGCCCCCACCGCCGAGCTCGTCGAGGCCGACGCCGGAGTCCGACGACAACGCTCTCGTCGAGGCGGCCAGGAGCGGTGACCGGACCGCGCTCGAGGCGCTGCTGGGACGCCACCACGACCGGATCGTCACCGTGAGCCGTCGGTTGTGTCGGAACCCCACCGACGCCGAGGACGCCGCGCAGGAGGCGATGATCGCCATCGTGCGCGGCCTCGACCGCTTCGACGGCCGCTCGCAGTTCTCCACATGGGTGTACCGGGTGACCACCAACGCCTGCCTCGACGAGCTCCGGCGGCGCAAGCGACGGCCGGAGCCGACCGATGCAGCGCACGCGCCCGAGCTCATCGCCACCGGATCCGATCCGGCGGAGGTCGCGCTGCGAGCCGAGGAGCGCTCCGAGTTGGCCGCTGTGCTCGATGAGCTGCCCGAGGAGTTCCGCGTACCTCTGGTGCTGCGCGACGTCGCAGACCTCGACTATGCGACCATCGGCGAGGTCCTGGGCCTCGCTCCCGGAACCGTGCGCTCCCGGATCGCCCGGGCCCGGGCCCGGGTGGCCAGGGCCGTCCCCCACCTCGACCCGACCAGCCCTCCCAACACGGGCCCCGGGAACCAGGACCCGTCGCTCGACGTCGGAACTCCACAGTGAACGATCTCCCACCTCCGATCGATCCCGTTGACGCCGCGGGTGAGGACCCGTCGCTGCTCAGCGCAGTCCTCGACGGCGAGGCCACCCCGGCAGAGGTCGCGCTGGTGGACGCTGATCCCCGGCTGACGGCGCGACTGGACCTCGTGCGCCGCCTCCGCGACGAGCACCGGGCGTTGGCCGCCGACGAGGCGGCGCCCCTCCTCGGCACGGCCGACGATCGCATCGCCCTGGCGATCGCAGCGGCGGGCGACGACCTCGCCCACGTGGAGACGGCTCACGATCCGGTCCAGTCCACCCCCGTCGTGCCGGCACCGACGCCGATCGGCGCTGGGCGGCGCTCGCCACGGTCCCGCCGTGCCCTCCCGATCCTGGCGGGGGTCGCGGCCGCGCTCGTCGTGGTGGTGCTCGGGGCCGTCGTCGTGAGAGGTGGCTCCAGCGGCGACACCACGGCAGACGGTGTCGAGTCGCCGTCGATCACGATGGAGCACGAAGGTGCCCGTGACGTCGCACCGAACACCGATGAGGACGCTGGCGCTCAGGCGGGCACCGGAATGGACAAGGCCGAGGGTGGCGCCGCCGACGCCCAAGCACCGACGCCCTCACCACCTCTGTCGACGACCACCGTGGCCGCTCCTGCTCCATCGTCGCAGGGGCTGGTCGACCTCGGGTCCTTCACCTCGATCGACGAGCTCCGGTCCGCCGCCCTCGACGCAACGATCGGCCGGATCGATCCGTCCGTGCTCGCCTGCGCGCTCCCCCACCCGATGGTGCCGACCGTCGGTGCGGCTGTCGCCGAGCTCGACCGTCGGCAGGTCATCGTGGTCGTCGGTGCGGACGCGGCGACCTCCAGCCCGGTGCTCATCGTCCTCGACTCCGACACGTGCCAGCTCGTCGACTGATTCCCGTTGGGGACGAGCAGGGCTCAGACCACGACCCTGGAACGCTCTAGGCTCGCTTCCATGAGCGAGCCGACCGCGCCCTCGACCGGGTCGACACCGTCGGGGCAACCCACCGCGCGTGCCGAGGCCGACTGGACCGACCAGGTCACCGAGCTGATCGTCGACACCGTCGACAAGGTCCGCTCGCACACCACGGGACCGATCCTGCAGTTCTCCAAGGGCATGGTCTACGCGATCGTGGCGTTCGTCGTCGCGCTCCCGATCGTGGTCCTGTTCCTCATCGGGTTCGTCCGGGTGTTCACGATCTTCCTACCGGCCTGGGCCACCTACCTGTTGTTCGGGATCATCTTCGTGCTGGTCGGTGTTGTGCTCTGGTCGAAGCGCGGTCGCATCCCCACCTGATCCCACGATCGCCCACCTGAACGGAGCACCTCTCCCATGTCCGATCCGCGCAACGTCGTCATCATCGGTTCCGGACCTGCCGGCCTGACCGCCGCCATCTACACCGCCCGAGCCGACCTCGAGCCCCTCATGATCGAGGGCGAGCCGTCCTCGACCAGCGACCAGCCCGGCGGCCAGCTGATGTTGACCACCGAGGTCGAGAACTTCCCCGGGTTCCCCGAGGGGATCATGGGCCCGGAGCTCATGGGCAACTTCCGCGAGCAGGCGCTGCGGTTCGGCGCCGAGATCCAGACCGCCAAGGTGTCGCGGGTCGACCTCGGTGAGCGCCCGTTCAAGATCTGGGTCGGCGATCCCGATGCTGAGGAGCCCACCTACCTGGCGAAGTCGGTCATCGTCGCCACCGGTGCGAGCGCCCTGATGCTCGGGTTGGAGTCGGAACGACGACTGCTCGGCCACGGCTTGTCCACCTGTGCCACCTGCGACGGGTTCTTCTTCCGCAACCACGACATCGTCGTCGTCGGCGGAGGTGACTCGGCTCTCGAAGAGGCGATCTTCCTCACCCGATTCGGACGGTCGGTCACGATCGTGCATCGCCGCAAGGAGCTCCGCGCCTCGAAGATCATGCAGGACCGCGCCTTCGCCAACGAGAAGATCACGTTCATCTGGGACAGCGTGGTGGAGGACATCCTGGGAGAGGGCAGCGTCGAGGGCGTGCGCTTGCGCAACATCGTCACCGACGAGGTCACCGACCACCCGGCGACCGGGGTGTTCGTGGCCATCGGGCACCGGCCGAACACCGACCTGTTCATCGGCCAGCTGCCGCTCAAGGACAACGGGTACCTGCTCACCCTGGACGGCACCTCGCGCACCGACGTCGACGGCGTCTTCGCCTGCGGCGACGTGCAGGACGACTCCTATCGCCAGGCGATCACCGCTGCCGGATCCGGCTGCATGGCGGCGATCGACGCCGAGCGTTGGCTCGAGACCCAAGCGCACCACCCGAGCTGACCGCCGCCCGCCGTCCCCTCGCTCCGCCATCTCCTCACTCCGCCATCGCCTCGGTCCGGCCCCGGGCGCTCCGCCCTGGTCGATGCACCTGTTCAGCCCCCACCGGTGCTGGAATGGGGTCGCGCACCGTGGTGTTGCACCCTCCACCCACAGCAACAGACCCAAGGAGAGCCGGATGGGCTCGATCACCCAACTCACCGAATCCACCTTCGACGAAGAGATCGGCAGCGCGACCGAACCGGTGCTGGTCGACTTCTGGGCCGAGTGGTGCGGGCCGTGCAAGATGATCGCCCCGATCCTCGAAGAGGTCGCCCGGGAACAGGCCGGCAAGGTGCGCATCGCCAAGGTGAACGTCGATGACAACCCCGGCCTGGCGACGAAGTTCAATGTGATGAGCATCCCGACGATGATCGTTTTCAAAGATGGGGCGGAGGACCAGCGCCTCGTCGGCGCCCGGGGGAAGCCGCAGCTCCTCGAGGACCTGGACTCCTACCTCTGACCGGGACGGCCTCCCGCTGCCCACTCGTCCCGTAGCATCGTGGGGTCCGGCCGCCCCGGTCGGGTCATCACTCGGGAGCAACCATCACCCTCTCCGCACTCCCCCTGCAGACCGGTGCCGTCGGCCCGGCAGTCGCCGACCTGCAGCGACGGCTCGCAGCCGCAGGTCACTCGTGTCGCGACCGCGTCGGCCGATACGAGGATGGGACGACCCGCGCCGTCTCGAGCTTCCAGCAGCAGGCCGGGCTCCGCAGCGACGGGATCTGCGACGCTTCGACATGGGCAGCGCTGGTCGAGTCGGAGTTCCAGCTCGGCGACCGCTTGGTGTGCCTGCGCTCCCCGATGATGCGCGGCAACGACGTCGCCGATCTTCAGCTGCGGCTCGGCGCGCTCGGCTTCGACGCCGGTCGAGTGGACGGGATCTTCGGCCCGGCGACTCGAGCCGCCGTCGGCGACTTCCAACGCAACGCGGGACTGATCACCGACGAGGTGTGCGGGCCCGACACGGTCGAAGCGCTGATCCGCCTGGAGGGCCGAGCGGGACGCGCCACGGTCACCGCCGTGCGGGAACGCGATCGGCTTCGACGATCACTGCGATCGCTGCAGTCCCTGAGGGTGGCCGTCGGCTCCGACGATGCGATGCGGACCGTCGTGGTCCGTCTCGCCGCGTCGCTGCAGGACGGCGGGGTGACCACGCTGCTCCTCGAAGGTGAGTGGTCCGACCAGGCCGCCGGGGCGAACGAGTTCGACGCTGATGTGTACCTCGGGCTGTCGATGGCCGCGGGCACGGTCGTGGAAGCCAGCTACTTCGAGGTACCCGGATTCGCGTCAGCTGGTGGCCGCAACCTGGCCGAGCTGGTGGTCAAGGAGCTTCCGGCGAGCCCTGGTTGGGACATCGGGGCCGTGACCGGGATGCGTCTCCCGATCCTGCGCGAGACCCGCTCCTCCGCGGTGCTCCTCCAGCTCGGTGATCGAGCAGCAGTGCACCACAGCCTCGACCTGGTGATCGCCTCGCTGCAGCGCGCCCTGGAGGACTGGGCCTCGGATCCGGCCGCTGAGCGCACCGAGCTCGACTCGGAGCGCGGTCGCGGCACTTCCTCCTGAACCGGGCGCCGACTTCCTTCGGCAAGCCGCCCTGCACCACAAGGAGAGGTCGAGGCTGGGGCAGCGATCCTGCACCTCAGGTTGCTCTTTCCCCAACCTTGTGCCCAGCCTGTGGACAACGACCTCGATCAGAGGTGTAGGCGACCGACAACGGCTGTCGATACCGGAATCAGTCGATGATGCGGCGATAGATGCGCTCGAGGTCCTCGAGGTTCGCGAACTCCACGACGACCTTGCCACGCTTCGCCGTCATCGTGATCGAGACCCTCGTCTCGAGGTGGTCTGCCAGCAACTCCTCCAACTCGAGGAGTCCAGGCGGTCGCAGCGGCGCAGCGGTGGGGCCGGGAGCGCCCGCCTCACCGCCGACCGTCGACCCATCGGCACCAGGATCCCGGTCGTCGGAACCGAGATCCGCCTCGAGCTCCAATCGCTCGCGGACCAACTGCTCCAGGTCGCGCACGCTGAGCTGCTCGGCGACCGTGCGCTTGGCCAGTGCTTCCTGGTACGCCCGATCTGGATGACCGAGCAGCGCCTTGGCGTGGCCGGCGCTGATCAGCTGCTCCCCGACCAGTCGCTGGACGGCCGGCGGCAGCTGGAACAGCCGAAGGAGGTTCGTCACCGCGGATCGGCTGCGCCCCACGCGCTGCGCCACCTGTTCCTGCGTGTAGGAGAAGTCCTCGATCAGCTGCTGGTAGGCCGACGCCTCCTCCAGCGGGTTGAGGTCCTGACGGTGGAGGTTCTCCACCAGTGCCTGCTCCAGCGACGACACGTCGTCCGCGGTGCGGATGACGACGGGCACCGACCGCAGCCCGGCCCGCTTGGCCGCACGAAGGCGACGCTCCCCGGCGATCAGCTCGTAGCCGCCATCGTCGAGCTCCCGAACGAGCACCGGCTGGAGAACCCCGATCTCTCGGATGCTGTCCGACAGACCCTCCAACGTCTCTTCGTCGAACGCCCGCCGCGGCTGGAACGGGTTCGGTCGGATCGACTCGATCGTCACCTCGGTCAATCCCGTCGGGACCGAGGTGACGGCTTCCTCACCCGCACCGGCGGGGATGAGCGACGTCAGGCCCCGACCCAGTCCACTCTTACGAGCCACTGCTGACCTCCCGTGCCAGCTCCCGATAGGCGACGGCGCCGCGGGAGCTCGGATCGAACGTCGTGATCGGCTGGCCGAAGGACGGGGCCTCCGACAACCGGATGTTGCGCGGGATCATGTTCCGACACACCTTGGCGCCGAAGTGCCCTCGCACCTCCGAGACCACCTGCTCGGCCAGGCGGGTCCGGCTGTCGTACATCACCATGACGATGCCACTGATCTCGAGCTCCGAGTTCAAGTTGGTACGCACCAGATCCACGTTGCGGGTGAGCTGCGCCAACCCTTCCAGCGCGTAGTACTCGCACTGGATGGGAACCATGACCTCGGTGGCCGCAACCAGTCCGTTGACGGTGAGCAGACCAAGTGACGGTGGACAGTCGACCAGGACGTAGTCGTAGTCGTCGATGATCTCAGCGAGTGCCCGCTTGAGTCGTGACTCGCGGCTGAACGCGGGGACCAGCTCGATCTCTGCGCCAGCGAGGTCGAGGCTGGCCGGTGCGACGAAGAGGTTTCGAACCTCGGTCGGCTCGATGCAGTCCTCCATCGGGACGTCGTGGAGCAGGACGTCGTACATGGTGTGGTCGAGCGTCCGGTAATTGATGCCCAGACCAGTCGTCGCGTTGCCCTGGGGATCCAGATCCACGACCAGCGTCCGGTGGTCGAGCTCGGCCAGTGCGGCTCCCATGTTCACCGTCGTGGTCGTCTTGCCGACGCCACCCTTCTGGTTGGCGATGGCGATGACGCGGGGGAGCGGCCGCCCACCTACGCCCTGGGGTGCCTCGGTCGGCTCGCTCGCCGGTCCCATGACCTCGCTCGCCGGACCCATGACGGCCCCCGGATCGGCGTCACCGTCGGATCCGTCCTCGGACCGGGCCGGAGCGATCGGGGACGCATCCTCGTGCCCGCGTTCAGAGGTGGCAGCGAACTGCACCCGTTCCTGCACCGGGCCGCCGACCTCATCAGAAGCCGGCGACGAGCTCTGGTCAGCCGGTGGACTTTCGCCCATTGCGACCACACCCTCTGAGACGCCCGGCTCGGGCGACAGATCAGACATCACGAACTCCCACTCCAGGATTCTGCCATCTCGGGCCGGGTGCCTGCAGGATGGTCCCGTCGACGACGTCCCGGGTGACGATGGCCACGGGGCCACCGCGCCGGGGTGTCGGTCCATCCTTCCGGCCGGTTGGCCTCAGGTCAAGGACCCTCGGATCGGTCCGGAGATGTTCCACGTGGAACGCTCGCCCGGCAGCCCGTCGCCGTGGAGCGTCGCCTGCTCGGCTGGCCACTGGGCGCTCCCTGGATTGTGGAGGCCAACCCGCTGGCGCGGTCGGGCCACACCCACATGCGTTGGCCTCACGTCGCTGCTCCGGTCGACGGGTCCAAGTGGTCGTCGAGGATGTTCCACGTGGAACGCTGAGATGACGGTCGGTCGACTCCGCGAGGTCCGACGGAGATGCTGTCCGTCCGACGTCGCTGCTGCCACGCGCTGCAGCGGCGGATCCGCCGCTGCCAGAAGAAGGTCAGACCTCGCAGGAAAGCGGGCCCGAGCAGTTCAGACACAGGGCAACTCAGACCCATGGCAACTCAGACACAGGGCAACTCAGACCCAGAGCTACTGAGGCACAGCGCTACTCGGGCCCTGCCACCCGAGCCGGTGAGAACAGGGGTCGACGCGACGGAACGCCAACCCGGCGGGGGAGAGCGTCGGGACATGGAGCGAACACCTCGAGGCCGGTCACCGTGGCACCGTCGACCGTCCACGTCGCTCCCGGCCGCAGGCCGACATCGGCGAGTGCACCGATCGGCCAACGAGACCCGTCGCCGTTCGGTGGCTCGCTCACCAGCAGCCGGGATCCGGGCCCCCGCAGGAATCCGATGGCGCACTCGACGGTGACCGGTGGTGATCCGAACGACCGGGCCGTCACGACGTCCACGACCCCCCGAAGCTCGACGGTCCGTGCCAGATCTTCCGCTCGGCCACGCACCACCGAGATCCGGTGAGCCACCTCGAGTCGGTCCGCCGCCCAGGTCAGGAACTCCGTGCGTCGTTCCGACGCATCGACCAGGATGAAGCTGAGGTCGGGGCGACGCACCGCCAACACGAGTCCGGGAACGCCACCACCCGAACCGAGGTCGAGCACGGTCTGCTGCGGACCAGCCTCCTCCAGCCCCGGGAGGAAGGCGGCCGCGTGGTGCACGTGGGTTCTGATGTCGCCCGGACCCAGGAAACCGAGGTCACGAGAGCGTTCGAGGACCTCGAACAGCCGATCATCGAGGCCCGGACGCGGCACGGGCACCCCGTCGGGGTGCCCGTGTCGATCCCGGTCGGGAGGTGTCGGTGACGTCACGTCGGCTTCAAGACCACTCGACGTCGAGGGTCTTCACCGATCGAGCTCGACGCGACCCCGTCGATCTCGGCGACGGTGTCGTGAACGATCTTGCGGTCCAAGCTGGACATGACCTCGAACGCCACTTCCACGTCGTCGTCGAGGACCTGCTGGGCGGCATCGGTCACGAACTCGACCAACTTCGATCGACGTTGCTCACGGACACCCGTGACGTCGAGGACGACCTTGGCGTACTCGCGCCCGTCAGCATGGCGCTGGAGGACATTGCGGGCGATCTCCTGGATCGCCTCGAGCGTGCCCAGGCCCGGACCGATGAACAGGCCGACCTCGCTGCCGTCGATCGAGGCCGCGAGGACGCCGTCCTCGAGGGTGGCGCTCGTGGTGATCTCCAGGCCGAACGCCTCGCCCAATCCGTCGAGGAACGAGGTGACCACCTCGCACTGCGCTGCTGATTCCATGACCTCTCGCTCCTTGTCGTTGCCCGACGGTCGACCGTCGCGCGACCGCTCGGACCGGTTCTCACCGCGCCCACCCTGGCTGCCACGGTTGCGTTGTCCCGGACGGGACCGCTGCGCTGGGGCGGCTGTCCCGGCAGCGACGTCGGACCGGGCATCGGCATCGGTCACCGAGTGGGCACCGGCGTCGGCGTTGCCGTTGCCGGCGTCCTTGTTGGCAGCGTCCTTGTTGCCGGCGTCCTTGTTGCCGGGGCGCTCGCCTTCCCCGCCACGTCCACGCTTGTCGTTGCGTGAGCGTCGGCGACGCTCCGGCTTGGGGCGCGGCGATCGCGGGATCACCCGCGCCCGGACGCGTCCCTCGCCTCGAGTTCGTCCGAACAGACCGGACCTCGGCTCTTCGATGACTTCGAACTCGGCGTCCTGCTCGTCGACGCCCAAGCGGTCCAATGCCGCCTCCTTGGCGGCCTCGACCGTCCTGCCGGTTGTCTCGACCCACTCCACCGTGGCACTCACTCCTTCTCGTCGCCGTCGCCGGCGTTCTCGTCGCGATCGTCGCGTGCTGGTGCACCGCGTCCGCCCCGGGTCTCCCCCGAGCGACGCTGGTTGACCGTCCTCTTGCTGCCCGAACCCGAACGCCGTCCGGCGCTGTCGCCAGCCGACGCGTTCTGGCGGGCCTTCTGGCTCTTCACCGAGGAACCTCCCTTGCGGTCCTCGTTCGCCGCGCCCTTTCCGCTCTTGGTGCTCTTGGCACCATCTGCTGAATCGGAGCGCTGTGAGGACGCCTTCCCACCAGCGTCCTTCGATCCACCAGCGTCCTTCGATCCGGAGCCCTTCGAGGAACCCTTCGAGGAACCCTTCTCGGTTGCGGTGGCCTCGACCGGGCCCTTCTCGTGCTCCTTCTTGTACACGGATCGGGTGATGTAGGCGTTCGTGCCGATCCGACAGAAGTTCTGCGTCGCCCAGTACAGCGCCAAGCCCGAAGGGAATCCGAACGAGAACACCGGGAGGAAGAACGGCATGATCTTCATGAGCATCTGCTGCTGCGGGTTCACCGCTGCGTTCTTGTTCCGAGCCTGCAGCTGACGGTTCTGGTAGACGCCGGTGATCAGGATGACGACCAGGAGCGCCAGGTAGGGGATGGCGATGATCAGTCCCATCTTGAGCGCCTGGGACGCCGAGATCGCCAGGTCCATCCCGAAGAAGTTCATCGTGTTCGTGCTCGACAGCGACTGGTAGAGGTCGCTCGAGTGGTTCAGGTGCTCCGGGCGGAAGTACTGATCGGTGAACACCCACGGCGTGAGCTCGACACCCTGCTGCACCTGTCCAGCGATGTGGCCGAGCCCCGAGCCGAGTCCACCCTGACGGGTCGTGAGTCCCCGCAGCAGCTGGTACATGATGATGAACACCGGCATCTGCGCGAGGAGCGGCAGACATCCGCCGAGGGGGTTGATCTTGTTCTCCTTGTAGAACTTCATCAGCTCGGCGTTGAGCTGCTCGCGGTCGTCCTTGTACTTGGCCTGCAACCGCTTCATCTCGGGCTGCAACCGCTGCATCTGCAACATGGAGCGCGTGCTCTTGACGTTGAGCGGGGTGATGAGGACCATCACCAGAACCGTCAGGAGCACGATGGCGATCCCGTAGTTCGGTACGAGGGTGTAGAAGAAGTTGAGGACGCTGCCCAACGCCTCGAAGAACTGCTCGAACATCAGGCTGCCTCCAACATCGACAGGCGGGTCATCGTCGGGACTCTCGTGGTGCCGGGACGGGGTCATAGCCCGACGTCCCCCATGGGTGGCAACGGCCGAGGCGGCGAACGGCCAGCCACGATCCACGAAGCGCACCGTGAGCGTCCAGCGCCTCCACCGCGTAGGTGGAGCAGCTCGGAACGTGGCGACACGGAGACGGCCGGCCGGCAGCCGCGTACTGGTACACCCGTACCACGCCGGTCAGCCCACGGGCCGCCAACGACCGACGGTGAGCTGCAGCAGCGTCAGCCTCGTCACGCACGTCGCCCTCGTCACGCACGTCACCATCGACGGGCCCCTCGTTGACAGATCCCTCATCAGTGACATCGGTCATAGCCGTGGGCTCCATGGTGCCTCGGTCATCGTGCACCTGCGCGGTCCAGGACGCTCGCCAGGGCGTCGCGGAGCTCCTGGTACGACGCACGAGCAGCACCGGGATGCACGATCACCAGATACCAACCTGTCCGGAGGTGACGTGCGGCATCGAGCTCGACCACCGCTGACCGAAGTCGACGACGCACCTTGTTGCGGACGACCGCCGAACCGACCTTGCGGCTGATCGCATAGGCGACCCCGGCCCGTGCCGTCGTTCCGTCGTGGTGTCGGCCACAATCCTCACTCTGAGCGCGCGACGCGACGACGAGCGTGACCAAACTGGACCTGTAGCGAGGTGCCGGGGGAGCGAACCCCCGGAACGTCGCTCTCCGCGTGATCCGCTCGGGCACCTGTGCGCTCCGACGCCGAGCGTGAGCACGATCCGGCGCGATTCGGTTCAGGCCGACAAGCGGGCTCGACCGCGACGGCGTCGGGCCTTCACGATCGACCGCCCGGCGCGCGTGGACATGCGATGCCGGAAGCCGTGCTTGCGGGCACGCCGTCGGGTGTTGGGCTGGTAGGTACGCTTCACCTTGACTCCACGAGACTTCGAGAGGTCGACCGGCGCTCCGGCGCACACGACGAGCGGCTTCAGCACTCCCCGGCTGCAGCATCCTCGGCACCGGGCACACGCCCGTCGTCGGCCCCGCTCGGCGTCGACCGGACACCGGCGTGATGACACCGGGTTCGAGCGGACACCCCACGGGGATCTGACCGGGACACGCTAGAGCCTCCGGCGCCGTCGCGCCAACCACGTCGATCGGCGAGACACCCGTCACACGCTGGGTTGCGGTTCTGTGACGTCGCTCGCTACGGTCCGTCGCAGGCGCATCGCCGCGCCCGGACCACCCGGAAGCGCGTGTCCACAGTTGTGGATCCACTGTGGACAACCGTGGGACCAGCGCCGACGTCGACAGGAGAGGCCGCGTGACCGCGGAGGGAACCAAGGTCTGGGAGCGCACGGCAGAGGTGCTGATCGAACAGGTCAGCGACACCGTGTGGTCCTCGACGTTCCAGGACATCCAGGCGATCGATCTCCGCGACGACGTCCTGACGCTCGCCGTCCCGAGCCAACTCGTCCGCCAACGTGTCGAACAGCGCTACTTCCCGCTGATCGAAGCAGCTCTCACCGACGCCGGCTATCCCGAGGTCCGCCTCTTCCTCGAAGTCGAGATCGACACCCCCCACTCCGACGACCGCGTCACGGTGGACCTGACCCGATCCGATGCAGCGGGACCGGTCCGCTCCCATGACGAGGCGACCGCTCCAGCACCGTCTCCCACGCCGTCGACCGGTCTGCCGCGCTACACGTTCGACTCGTTCGTCATCGGTCCGTCGAACCGGTTCGCCCACGCCGCTGCGCTGTCGGTCGCGGAGACTCCGGCGCGGAGCTACAACCCGCTGTTCATCTACGGCAGCGCCGGTCTCGGCAAGACGCACCTCCTGCATGCGATCGCTCAGTACGTGCGCGACAACTACCCGGCGTACCAGGTGCGCTACATCTCGACCGAGACGCTGCTCAACGAGTTCGTCGACGCCATCCGCAAGAACGAGCAGCCCGACTTCAAACGTCGCTACCGGGAGATCGACGTCCTCCTCGTCGACGACATCCAGTTCATGGAAGGCAAGGAGACGCTCCAAGAGGAGTTCTTCCACACCTTCAACACCCTCTACGAGGCGCAGCGTCAGATCGTGTTGTCCTCGGACCGCCCACCGGACAACATCGCCACGCTCGAGGACCGGCTGCGAAGCCGCTTCAAGATGGGTCTGATCACCGACATCCAGCCGCCCGACTTCGAGACCCGCCTGGCCATCCTCCGCAAGAAGAACGACCAGGCGCTCACATCGGTGCCACCCGAAGTCCTCAACTTCATCGCCGAGCACATCACCTACAACATCCGAGAGCTCGAAGGAGCCCTCATCCGGGTCAGCGCCTACGCCGCCCTGAACCAGACGCAGCTGACGATCGATCTGGCATCGAAGATCCTGGCCGACACGATCAGCTCCACGAAGCCCCGCCAGATCACCGCCGAGTTGATCCTCTCCTCCACTGCCGAGCGCTTCAACCTCAGCGTGGATCAGCTCCAGAGCCGTAGCCGCACCCGCAACCTGGTCCATGCCCGCCAGATCGCCATGTACGTCTGTCGGGAGCTGACCGACCTCTCGTATCCGCAGATCGGCCGTGAGTTCGGCGGGCGGGACCACACGACGGTGATCCACGCGTACGACAAGGTCTCGACCCTGATGCAGGAGAAGCACGAGACCTATGAGGACGTCACCGCGCTCATCCAGTCGCTGCTCTCCGAGCGTTGAGTCCGGTCGCTGCTTCCTCCGACCACCGGCGAACGCGCCCTTCGACGAGCCCGCACCCCTGCACATTCGCTGTCCCGCGCCGGGTGGGAGGTGGATCGCGACGGGGAAGGGAGCGGGATCGCGACGGGGGCAGAGGACCTCGACCACGACGTCGTGCACAGACATCGGTGAAGTTCCACGCGTGTCACGGGGACGGCGGTGGACAGCTGTGCACACCACAACCCAACCGTCACAAGGCCTGCGCTAGGTTTCCCACAATCCACAGGCCCAACTACCACTCCTACTGGTTGAACGACCGACTCGGCGACTGCAGTGGGGAAAGCGAGACCAGGTGAAGTTCCGCTGTGAGCGAGACGTCCTCGTCGACGCGTTGGGCGCAGCCAGCCGTGCGGCCACGAGCAGGGCAGCGCTGCCCGTGCTGTCCGGGTTGCGACTCCACCTGCGCGGTGACGAACTGCAGATCACCGGTAGCGATCTGGACCTCACCATCACGAAGACCCTCCAGGTCGCCGGTGCGGACGACGGCGTCGTCGTGCTGCCGGCCAAGCTCGCGGTGGACATCGTGCGCAACCTCGAGCCCGGTGGTGTCGAGCTCGACACCACCGGTGATCGTCCCAGCATCCGCGCCGGACGCTCGGAGTTCTTCCTCAACGCCATCCCCGCGGATGAGTACCCCACCCCCCACGAGCCTGACGGGGAATCGGTCACGCTGGAGTCGGGTCACCTGGCCGAAGGTCTCCGCCAGGTCGTCGGCGCAGCCAGCTCCGATGAATCCCGTCCGATCCTCACCGGTGTGCTGCTCGCTGCCGAAGACGACGGACTGCGACTCGTGTCCACCGACTCGTACCGTTTGGCGTTCCGGGACCTGCCCGGGACGTCGTTGCTGCAGCAGGGACAGCAGGTGCTGGTGCCGTCCCGGTCGTTGCAAGAGCTGACGAGGGCGCTGTCCGACGACGACCACGTCACGTTGGTGCTGTCGGATCAGATGGTGAGCTTCTCGGTAGGAGACCTCCACCTGAGCACCCGCCTCATCAAGGGCGACTTCCCCGACTACCAGAAGCTCATCCCCACCGACATGCCCAACGAGCTCACGGTGGAGCGCCAGACGCTGACCGATGCGATCCGTCGTGTGCGTCTGATGGCACGGGAGAACAGCCCGATCCGGATGACCATGGGTCCCGACGGCCTGGAGCTGCGGGCGATCACACAGGACGTCGGCGAGGCCGTCGAGCAGCTCGACGCCAAGTACGAAGGAGCCGAGCTGACCGTCGCGTTCAACCCCGAGTACCTGATGGACGGGCTCGAGGTCACCGGCAGCGACGAGGTCGTGCTGCAGACCCGCGATGCGCAGCGACCAGCGGTCCTGCGATCGACCGACGGCAACGACTTCCTGTACCTGTTGATGCCAGTCCGGGTCTCCTGAGCACGGCGCCGCGGACGGCGACGTGCAACTGCAGCACCTGTGGCTCAACGAGTTCCGGTCCTATGCATCAGCGGATCTGGAGCTGCCTCCCGGGTTGACCGCTGTGATGGGGCGCAACGGCCAAGGCAAGTCGAACCTGCTCGAGGCGATCGCGTACCTGGCATCGATGCGATCGTTCCGTGGTGCTCCGGCTGACGCCCTCGTCCGCGTCGGCAGCGACCGAGCGGTGGTGCGCGGCCAGGTCGTCACCGACGGTCGCGACCACCTTGTCGAAGCCGAGATCGCCCCTTCGGGACGCAACCGCGTCCTGCTCGACCGCCAGCGTCTGGGCCGTCGTCGGGACCTGCTGGAGGTGGTTCGCGTCACGGTGTTCGCGCCCGATGACCTGGACCTGGTGAAGGCCGGACCAGCCCTGAGACGGTCGTTCCTCGACGATCTGCTCGTGTCGTTGCACCCGCGTCACGACCAGGTGCGATCCGACTGGGAACGTGCGCTCAAGCAGCGCAACGCACTCTTGAAGCAGATCCACGGCCGGCCCGACGAGTCCGCCCTGGTGACCCTCGACGTGTGGGACCAGAAGCTGGCGAGCGCCGGTGACGAGCTGGCCCGCCTCCGCAACGAGCTGGCCGAGCGCATCGCTCCGACGGTGTCGCAGGCATACCGTGACGTGGCCGACGACGACCTCGACGTCGGTCTTCGCTATGTGGCCACCTGGCGTGGTGGTTCCGGTGTCGTCGGTCCCGGTGTCGGTGGAAGTGCTGGCGATGACGGTCCAGGAGGCGATCGCGATGCTGGTGGTGCAGCGGGGGGACTCGCAGCCGCGCTCGCAGCGGCGCGCCCCGACGAGCTGCGTCGTGGTGTCACGCTGGTCGGTCCGCACCGCGACGACGTCGAGCTGACGCTTCGAGGTCTGCCGGCGAGGACGCACGCGTCCCAGGGCGAGCAGCGCTCGCTCGCCCTGGCGCTGAGGTTGGCATCGCACAGGGTCCTGCTGGACACCCACGGATCACCGCCGGTGCTGCTGCTCGACGACGTGTTCTCCGAGCTCGACCCGCAACGTTGCGCAGCGCTCCTGCGTTCGTTGCCAGCGGGACAGGCGGTCCTGTCCTCCGCGTCCGGACTGCCCGAGGGCATCGCGGTCGACCTGGTGCTCGACGTCGCAGACGGAGCCGTCGTCGCACGTGATGGCTAGGTTCTGTGGCGTGGCGATCGAACCGTTGCCCCAGGACCGAGACACCCTCCACAGCCTCTCGAGCTCGCTCGAGCGGCTGCATCGCAACCTGGGCCTCGCTCGGCCCGACACGGTGCGGATCCTCGAGGACTCCTGGACGTCGCTGATGGGAGCCCGGTTGGCGTCGACCTGTCGGATCCACTCGCTTCGTGACGGGTGCCTGACGATCGCCGTCGACGATCCCGCGATCGGCGAGCACCTGCGTTGGCAGTGCAACGACCTGGCAGCCGCCGCCAACCAGCTCTGCGGCTGCCAGGCTGTGGAGCGCGTCGAGATCCGGGTGGCGCCCGTCGCGTGATCCCGTCGGCATCGACGACGATGCCGACGACGCAGCGGTGTCGGGGTCCTGCGGTGTCGGGGTCTTGCGGTGTCGGGGCGACGAAGGCCGGGGACCGATGCCCGGGTCCGGTGGCCGGTCGGGGTGTGGTCCGGGTGGTACGATGAGGACTCGTTCGACGGCATTCGCAAACACCGTTCTCCACAAGTTGTCCACAGCACCGGGGGTGCCGCTGGAGTGCCCACCGGGGACCGTGTCGGGGCACCGCGGCGACCACTGATCCCACTCTCGGAGGCCGGGCTTGTCAGCAGAACCCACCACGTACGGCGCGGAGTCCATCCAGGTCCTGGAGGGCTTGGAGGCCGTGCGGAAGCGTCCCGGCATGTACATCGGATCCACAGGTCCGGCGGGCTTGCACCACATGGTGTACGAGGTGGTCGACAACTCCGTCGATGAGGCGATGGCGGGCTACGCCACCAGCATCGAGGTCCGCCTGCTTCCCGACGGAGGCTGCGAAGTCCGCGACGACGGACGTGGCATCCCCGTCGACGCCTCGCTGCAGTACCCCGAGATGTCCGCAGCGGAGGTCGTGCTGACCGTGCTGCACGCCGGCGGGAAGTTCGGCGGCGGGGGCTACAAGGTGTCCGGTGGTCTCCACGGCGTCGGGATCTCGGTGGTGAACGCCCTGTCGAGCCGCGTGGAGGTGGAGATCGACCTCTACGGCAAACGTCACGCGATGTCCTTCGCCGACGGCGGCGAGCTGGTGGACAAGCTCCATGTGATCGGTGATGCACCGCTCGACCCGGACGGCACGCCCCGGACCGGCACCACGGTCCGCTTCTGGCCGGATCCCACGATCTTCGACGAGACGAACTTCCGGGCTGCCACCCTGACCGAGCGGTTCCAGATGATGGCGTTCCTGAACGCCGGGCTGCGGATCTCGTTCCGCGACGACCGCGCGGCGTCGGTTCCTGGCGCACCGATGCCGGGCGGGGCTCCTCCCGAGGAGATCGTCTTCCACTACGAGGGTGGGATCCGCGACTTCGTGAGCCACGTCAACGCCGCGAAGGAAGCGCTGTTCAGCGACGTCGGCTACTTCGTCCAGGAAGAGACCGACGACGACTCCTCCATGGAGGTCGAGATCGCGTTCCAGTGGAACACGGGCTACAACTCCGACGGTCTCCACAGCTTCGCGAACGGCATCTCGACGATCGAGGGCGGCATGCACGAGGAGGGCTTCAAGAAGTCCCTCACGAACACGATCAACCGCTATGCACGTGAGCACGGTCACCTCAAGGAGAAGGACCAGAACCTCCAGGGCGAGGACATCAGGGAAGGTCTCACGGCCATCATCTCGGTGAAGCTGACCGATCCTCAGTTCGAGGGCCAGACCAAGGCGAAGCTCGGCAACGTGCCCATGCGCTCCCTGGTGGAGCGCGCCACCAACGAGAAGCTCTCGGAGTGGCTCGAGGAGCACCCGTCGGAGGCCAAGCGGATCCTCCAGAAGTCCGTCCAGGCGGCCCGGGCGCGGGAGGCGGCCAGGAACGCCCGTGACGCCACCCGCCGCAAGTCGGCGCTCGACGGTGCTGGACTCCCCGGCAAGCTCGCCGACTGCTCATCCAAGGATCCCCGGGAGTCCGAGCTCTACATCGTCGAGGGCAACTCGGCCGGCGGGTCCGCCAAGGACGCTCGCAACCCAGCCACCATGGCCATCCTGCCCATCCGCGGGAAGATCCTGAACGTCGAACGGGCGCGGCTCGACAAGATGCTCAAGAACACCGAGGTGCAGGCGCTGATCTCGGCGATCGGCGCCGGCGTGGGCGACGAGTACGACATCGACAAGATCCGGTACCACAAGATCGTCCTGATGTGCGACGCGGACGTCGACGGCTCCCACATCCGCACGCTGCTGCTGACCTTCTTCTTCCGTCAGATGCGACCCCTGATCGAAGGTGGCCACATCTACATCGCTCAGCCGCCGCTGTACTCCACCGAGGTCGGCAGCAACAAGGTGTACCTCAAGGACGACGCCGCGAAGGCGGCGTTCATGGCCGGTCGACCCAACCACAACAAGGAGTTCCAGCGCCTGAAGGGCCTGGGAGAGATGGACGCGGAGGAGTTGTGGGCCACGACGATGGACCCGGCTCAGAGGACGCTGTTGCAGGTGTCGGTGGAACAAGCCGTCATCGCCGACGAGGTGTTCTCGATCCTCATGGGCGATGACGTGGAGAGCCGCAAGCACTTCATCCAGACGAACGCGTCCGACGTCCGCTTCCTCGACATCTGACCGTTCCCCGTCGAACTGGCTGCCGGCCGAACTGGCAGCCAGCCGCACCGCAGCGCAGCTGATCTGAAGGGCACATGAGCGACGACACACCCCAAGGCCCGACCGAGCCGACCGAACCGATGCCGACGGACCCAGGTGAGGGTGCCGAGACCGGGATCGGCACCACGTTCGGCACGATCGAACCGATCGAGATCCAACAGGAGATGGAGCAGTCCTTCCTGGACTACGCCATGTCGGTCATCGTGGCGCGAGCGCTGCCCGATGCGCGCGACGGGCTCAAGCCCGTGCACCGCCGGATCCTCTGGGCCATGCACGAGGGTGGTCTTCGTCCCGACCGCAACCACCGCAAGTGCGCCACCGTGGTGGGCGACGTGCTCGGCAAGTACCACCCACACGGCGACCAGTCCGTGTACGACGCGCTCGTGCGGATGGGCCAGGACTTCTCGCTGCGGCACCCGTTGATCGACCCGCACGGCAACTTCGGCTCGCCCTCGCCCTACGACCAGCCGGCCGCGTATCGCTACACCGAGTGCCGACTGACGTCGCTGGCCATGCACATGCTGGCCGACATCGACGAGAACACCGTCGACTTCACGCCGAACTTCGACGGCTCCACCGAGGAGCCCGTCGTGTTGCCCAGTCGATTCCCGAACCTGCTGGTGAACGGCAGCCAGGGCATCGCCGTCGGCATGGCGACGAACATCCCACCGCACAACCTGGGCGAGGTCGTCGACGCCGCGCTGCACCTGCTCGAGCACCCCGAGGCCACCCCGGACGACCTCATGGAGTTCGTCAAGGGACCCGACTTCCCGACCGGTGCCCAGATCATGGGTCGTGCGGGGATCGTCTCGGCCATCCGGACAGGCCGGGGCTCCATCAAGATGCGCGCCAAGGCCGAGATCGAGGAAGGCCCCAAGGGCGACCGCATCGTGGTCACCGAGATCCCGTACCAGACGTCGGTCGAGATCATCGAGGAGAAGATCGCCGAACTGGCCAATGCACGTGTGATCGAGGGTGTGCGTGAGATCCGCAACGAGCGCAGCCGCGGCCAGACCCGCCTGGTGATCGAGCTGAAGCGCGACACGCCGGCCAACGTCTTGTTGAACAACCTCTACAAGCACACGCCCCTGCAGACGACGTTCGCCACCAACTTCGTTGCCCTCGTCGACGGCGTGCCTCGCACCCTCAACCTGCGCGAGGCGCTGGTCCACTACATCGCCCACCAGGTCGAGGTGATCACCCGACGCACCCAGTTCCGTCTCGACAGGGCGAATCGTCGTGCCCACATCGTCGAGGGGTTCCTCCGGGCACTCGACCTGATCGACGAGATCATCGCGGCGATCCGGGCGTCGGCAGATCGGGCCTCAGCGATCGTGACGCTGCAGGGTGACGGGTTCGGGTTCTCAGAGATCCAAGCCACGGAGATCGTGGACATGCGGTTGTCGACGCTCACGCGACTCGGGCGGGAGCGGCTCGAGGAGGAGATGGCGCAGCTTCGGGAGACGATCGCCTTCCTCGAGTCGATCCTGGCCGACGAGTCGGTCCTGCGCGGGGTGATCCGGGAGGAGATGACCGAGATACGTGACGAGTTCGCCACGCCGCGCCGCACCACGTTGGAGCACGATGACGGCGACCTCGAGATCGAGGACCTCATCGACGACGAAGAGGTCGTCGTGGTGATGACGGCCCGCGGCTACATCAAGACCGTGGCCGCCGACACGTTCCGCACCCAGGGTCGAGGTGGTCGCGGCGTCGCCGGGGCCAAGCTCAAGGACGAGGACTACATCACGGACCTCATCCACACCTCGGCTCACGCGTTCCTGCTGTTCTTCTCCAACAGGGGCAAGGTGTACCGGCTCAAGGCCCACCGGATTCCGATGCGGGACCGGACGGCGCAGGGCCTGGCGATCGTCAACCTCCTCCGGCTCCAGCCCGACGAGAAGATCCAGACGATCATCGACACCCGCGACTACGAGTCGCACCGCTACCTCTTCTTCGTGACCGCGAACGGGGTCGTCAAGAAGACGCTGTTCAACGCGTACGACAGCTCCCGTCAGGACGGCCTGATCGCGATCAACCTGCGAGAGGGCGACGAGCTCGTGCGCGTGCTCGCCACATCCGAAGACGACGAGATCCTCGTGGTGTCCGCAGCCGGTCAGGGCATCCGGTTCTCCGAGACCGACGTGCGACCGATGGGACGCACGGCGAGCGGCGTTCGTGGCATGAAGCTCCGTGAGGGCGACGGCGTCGTGGGCGCGGGACCGATCGGGGACGGCTTGAAGCTGCTGACGATCACCGACGCCGGGTACGGCAAGCGGACCGAGGTGGAGCAGTTCAACTTGCAGGGCCGCGGCGGCCAGGGCGTTCGCTCCCACAAGCTCCACGCGGACCGCGGCCGGGTGATCACCGGACTGCTGGTGGCCGACGACGATCAGATCTTCCTCATCAACGACTCGGGTGTGGTGATCCGCACGGCGGTCGACACGATCTCGGTCCAGGGTCGCGACGCGACCGGTGTCCGGGTCATGAACCTGGATGACGACACGCGCGTCGCTGCCGTGGCCCGGGTGCTGGGAGGCGATGACGATGACGTGGACGGCGAGGACGAAGCGGGAGGCAACGAGTCCGAGACGGGCACCGAGACGGACTGAGCGTGGCTCGGCCACACTGGTCCTGGCAGCATCGCTCGTCCTGGGGGTGTCGATGACGTGGGGAGTGTCGCACGCGGGTGTCGCGGCACAGCGTCGTGCTCGGGCTGCGGCGGTGGCGGACCTGACGGCACTCGCCGCGGTCACCGGCGGCGACACCGCCGCCTCGACGGTCGCGGCGGCCAACGCCGCGTCGGTGCGGTCGCTCACCCGCACCGGTGCCACGGTGACGGCGGTCGTCGTTCTCGACGGCATCACCGACGTCAGCGCCGCGCGACCCGGGTGAGCGTTCCGGCGGGTGCCTCACCGAAGGGGACAGGACGCCGGGATAGTGTGATGGGGTGAGCAACACCCGTCCGGCCGAGCCCGGGCAGCAGCCCGCCGCCCCGGGTGGAGGCCCTCGAGATGAGGCGCGTGCTGATGCCCAAGGGGTCGTGACGGGCACTGCCGCGGCGACCGGGGCACCGACCGAGCGCAGTGCCGCAGTCCAGCCGCGGCCGGCGCCGCCGAGCGGACCACCCGAACGCCGTCGAGCGGTGGAGGTGTCCTCCGCTCCGACACCCAACCGGATCCTCGGGTACCGCCGGCAGCGGTTCGAGGCCCGCAAGGTGCGGCGACTTGTTCGCCACGTCGACCCCTGGTCGATGCTGAAGCTCGCCGTGCTGGTGGCGCTGTGCATGTGGCTGATCTCGCTGATCGCAGCGGTGATCCTGTGGGCGGTGGCGCGCAGCTCCGGAACGGTGTCGAGCCTGGAGAGCTTCGTCAACTCCTCCCTGCAGCTGCAGGACTGGACGTTGGACGGACAGCTGCTGTTCCGTCAGTTCGGGCTGATCTCATTGCTGACGCATCTGGGGATCGCTGTGTCGATCGTGATCGCCACCTTGGTGTTCAACCTCATCAGCGACATCATCGGGGGCGTCTGGGTGTCGGTGATCGAGGAGGAGTCGGCCCGACCGATCCCGGACACCGAGTAGGGCACGGGCGAGCACCGTCGCCACGGGCCGATTCCGAAGGTGCGCGGACGGTGGCGATGCAGGTACGCTGACCGCCCGGCTCGGGCGCTCGCGCCCCGGCCCGGCAGTGCCGGGGCTATAGCTCAGTCGGTTAGAGCGCACCCCTGATAAGGGTGAGGTCGCTGGTTCGATTCCAGCTAGCCCCACCATCCCGGCTGTCCGAGGGAGGACCGAACCCGTGCGAGGTCTGCGACGAGCGGCTGCGGCCGTGGCGATCGGTGGCCTGATCGGGCTGGTGCTCCGGTTCCGCGGCTCGACCGAGACCCCGCCGCAACGAGGTGGATGGCGCGAGCTGTCGGGGGACGACCTCCGTTGAGCGCATCCGCATCCGCACCCGGCGACGAGCAGGACCCCCGACGACCCTCGGTTGCGGTGGTCGGAGCAGGGATCCTCGGTGCCCGCCTGACGAGGGAGCTGCTGACGCCAGGTGCGGATGGCACCCGGACGGTGTCGGCCGTGTCGATCAGCACTCGGCGTCGGGATCGACGGGACCGGCTCGCTTCGGTGTTCGGGTCCTCGGTGACGGTGCGTCACCAGAGCGGCGTCGTCGATGGATCGGGACCCGACGGACCAGCTGACGTGGTCGTGGTGGCCCGCGGACCGAGGGAGCAGCTCGACGCGGTGAGCGCTGCGCTGGCTGCAGGCAGCCATGTCGTCGCCACCACCGACGATCCCGATGAGGTCGAGTCGATCCTTCGCCTCCATCCCGAGGCGGAGTCCGCCGGGCGCTCGATCGTCGTCGGTGCGGTGATGTCGCCAGGGCTGACCTGCCTGCTCGCTCGACACGCCGGCAACGCCATGGACACGGTCGAGGAGGTCCACGTCGCCCGCGACGGAGCGGCCGGTCCGGCCTGCGCCCGTCAGCGGCTGCGGGCGTTGCGCGGGTCGGCGCAGGAGTGGCGCGACGGGACATGGGTCCGTCGCTCCGGGTTCTCCGGCCGGGAGCTGTGCTGGTTCCCGGACCCGATCGGGGCACGAGACTGCTACCGGGCGGATCTGGCCGAGCCGCTGGTGCTCCTCGACGCGTTCCCCGACGCGGAGAGGGTGTCAGCCCGCCTGGCAGCGTCGCCGCTCGACCGGGTCCTGGCCCCGTTGCCGGTCCTGGTGGGACCGCCCGAAGAAGGCGGCCCGGGCGGCGCACGGGTCGAGGTGCGTGGCACCGTCGACGGCCGCAAGGAGATCCTGGTCTACGGGGTCTTCGACCGACCGGCGGTGGCGGCGGCCGCCACCGCCGCGGTGCTGGCGTTGCACGTGGCCTCGGGTGCCGTCCCGACGGGGAGTCATGGCGCAGCGTCGATCGACGATCCCGTCCCGATCCTTCGGGAGTTGGCCCGGCGCGGCGTGCGTGTCGCCACCTTCGACGGCATCTGATCGACCCGTCGGATGAGAGCTCTGGCGGTTCCGCCCCGGCGGAGCAGTCGGCGCGCTCGACGTTCCCGCCGGACGACTCAAGAATCTCGCTCTCAGCGTTCAAGTTTTGGCGGCCGATCAACCGATACGACCACGGACAGTGAGAATTGGACGACGTCGGACGTTGGTCGGAGATCTTTCGGATTTCTGCTCAAGTTCGACGCCGACGCGCGCCGATACCCCTCTGGCCGACCCGGGCGACGAGGAGTGAGCGACGAGACATGGGCGCAGCAGTGGGAATCGATTCAGCAGCACGACGATCCGCGTCGACGGCGAGCGAGCTGGTGCCGCCGGCCCGCAGCGCGGCCGGCCAGGACACCTCTCGGCTCATCGAGGAGCACATGGACCTGGTGCAGCACGTCGTGTTCCAGGTCGCGGTGCACTTCCCCCGTCACGTCGACCGTGACGAGCTGGCCAGGGCAGGTGCGCTCGGGCTGGTCGAGGCCGCTCGTCGCTACGACGCCGATCGCGGAGTCCCGTTCAACCGCTTCGCCGCCCAGCGAATCCGCGGAGCGATCATCGACGCCGTGCGATCTGCGGACTGGGCACCCCGCTCGGTCCGCACCTTGGCCCGGCGACTGGAGCAGACCGAACAGCGACTGGCCGCTCAGCTGGGTCGCGTCCCGTCGATCGGAGAGACCGCCGACGCGTTGGGCATGACCCGGACCGATCTCGAAGGACTGCGCGATCGCATCTTCAGGTCGGTCGTCCTCGCGTTCGAGCACCTCGTCGGTGACACCGATGACGAAGAGCTCACGCTGGTGGACATCATGGCGGACCCCGACGAACGGGAGCCGGCGGAGGAGCTCGAGCAGCGCGAGCTGCACGCCTACCTCCGCGATGCCATCGCCCTCCTCCCGGAGCGGCACCGGGTGATCGTGCTCGGGTACTTCATCGAGGAGCGCACGTCCGCGGAGCTGGCGGCGTTCCTGGGTGTGACCGAGTCCCGCGTGTCGCAGATGCGCACCGAGGCGCTCGCCATGCTCAGGATGGGCATCGAGGGCCAGTACGTCGCCACAGAGGATCGCGAGCAGCCCGAGGGGCTCGTCGCGCGTCGCCGTGCGCGGTACGTGGACGCCATCGGTGCTGCGTCGGTTCCGACCCAGCGGATCATCGAGCGGGATCGTCCCGAGTCCGATGTCGCCTTCGTCTCGCTGGTCGAGTCGCTGGTCGCCGTCGGCTGATCGCTGTCGGTCGATCGCTGTCGGGGTCCGGACGACCCGGCCCGGATCGGCGTGTCGAGCTTCAGCGGGCGAGGAGCTCGACCAGCCGGTCGTGGAACGTCCCGTTGGACGCGATCGCCGACCACCGGTATTCGGGGTGGTCGGGGTTCTCGACAGCGGGGTTCTCGACGGCGGGGTCACCGCCATCCCAGGACGTGAGGGTCCCCCCCGCCTCGGGGATGATGACCAGCATCGCCGCAAGGTCCCACCACGCGAGCAACGGGTCGAACATCGCCTCGACCCGACCCGATGCCACGAGCGCGTAGCCGTATGCGTCGCCCCAGGTGCGCAACTCCAATCCGGCGGCATCGACGGCCCCGAACATCTGGGGTGTCCAGCCGTGGAAGCCGGTGGTGCACAGATAGGAGCCCGACGGGTCGGCCCGATCCGAAACCCGGCAGGGTGAACCGTCGTGGAAGCAACCACGACCCCGACCCGCCCAGATGGTCTCGCCGAGCGCCGGAAGGTTGATCACGCCGATCGCCGGACCGTGCTCGTCCTCCATGTAGAGGAGGTTGGAGAACGTGCCGACGCCGTGGGTGAACGCCTTGGTGCCGTCGATGGGGTCGATCACCCACGTCCGGCCGGAGGTCCCGGGTCGGTCCTCCTCCTCCTCGCCCCGGATGGCGTCATCGGGCAGCGCCTCGACGATCTCCTCCCGCAGCAGTCGTTCGGCGGCGCGGTCCGCCGCGGTGACCGGCGATCCGTCGTGCTTGTGCTCCAGGCCGATCTCCGGATGGTTGAACCAGCCGAGGGTCAGCTCGCCGGCCGCTCGGGTCCAGAGGACAGCCTGGTCCAACAGCGACGAGTCGACGGGCGGAACGCCGGTGGTGATGGGCATGTGGCGATGATGCCATCCGCGGGCCGGGGTCGTCGGACTCCGTCGGGTCGCGGCTACGTTCCAGCACGTGGACCTGCACACGATCCTCGACCTGGCCGACCACGGTCGCGACGTGTTCGTCGGCATCGGTCCCCGATACCCGTGGGGTGGCCTCTACGGCGGGCAGATCGTCGCCCAGGCGCTCATGGCGGCCACGCGGACGGTGCCCGACGAGCTGCCGGTCCACTCGCTGAGGGCGTACTTCATCCGTCGTGGCGACCACGACGAGCCGGTTCGCTACGAGGTCGACCGCATCCGCGACGGCCGTTCGTTCGCCACACGTCGCGTCGTCGCTCGTCAGGCCGTCGGCGCCATCCTCAACCTGGAGGCCAGCTTCCAGCGAGACGAGCGATCAGCGGATGTGGAGACGCTCGCGCCGCCGCCCGACCTCCCTGTGCCCGAGGCGCTGGAGCAGAGCTCGTGGAGTGCGGCCTTCGAGCGGGCCTTCGTGCCGAGCGACCGGGTGAGTGCCACCGTCGAGCGCGACGGGCGTGGAAGGGCCACGGCCTGGTTGCGCACGGCAGAACCCGTCGAAGGCGACCGTTCGACCCATGCTGCGGCACTGGCCTACATGAGCGACGATCTGCCCACCGACGCGGTCGTCCAGGCACACCCGGTTCGCAACGAACCTGACGACGTCCTCTACAAGGCGCTGTTCACCGCCAGCCTCGACCACACGATCTGGTTCCACCGACCGATCGAGGCGGACCGATGGCACGTCCACGACTTCACCTGCCACACGTTCGTGGGCGGTCGCGGGCTGTCGTTGGGCAACGTGTTCGCGCTCGATGGGACCCACGTCGCGACGGTGGCGCAAGAGGTGCTGCTCCGCGACACCAGGGAGCGTGACTGAGCCTGCGTCGGATGGCCACGGATCCGATCTCGCGGCGCTGCGCAAGGATCACTTGAGTTCACCTCCCAGCTGCCGATGGTGCGGTGAAGGAGGTCGGTCGTGCGCTTTGTCGACGTCGTGGTGGGAACGGATCCGGGTGTCAGCCTGGAGCTGCATCCGAGGCTCAACGTGGTGGTCGCCGGAGCGGCCGAACAGGAACGGATCGCTGCGCTGCTCGGGCGAGCGTTCGTGCTGGCCGGGACCGAGGTCACCGGCACGATCGACGGCGGAAGCTATCTGACGCCCTTCGATCCCACGGCGGTGGTCGCGCTCGACCTCGTCGGCGAAGGAGTCCCGCTCCTCGGGCCCGGAGAGCTCCCACCGCCGGACCGGCGCGCCCGGGACGCAGAGATGGCGCGGGCGCGGGCTGAGATCGTCGATGGCGAGCGCGAGCTGCAGCGGATCAGCGGCGAGCTCGACGATCTGGCCAAGGTCCTCGCCGCGACCACGGCGGCGATCGGCGCCGGCAAGGAGGAGCTCGACGCGTGCACCGATCGTCGACACGACGTCGAGGCGTCGATCGCCACGATCGACGCACGTCCCGTCGCCCTGGCGGCCGAGCGCCAGGCGGCGACCGATGCGGCGGCGGCGGCGACCGGACGGCTCGAGCAGCTCCGGTTGGTGCGTTCCGAGCTCGGCGCAGCGCTCGGCCCCGCCGAGGACGCCGCCTCGGTTCGGATCGGAGACGACACCGAGGCGCTGAAGCACCTGGTCGAGCGGGCCGGCACGCTCGGAGGACTCCGAGCCGACCAGCAGGCAGAGGCGCTGCGGTGGCTGGCGGACGTGACCGCCGGTCGTGCTCCGATCAGCGCAGCGGCGCAGTCCCTCATCGCAGAGGTCAGCCAGATCGAGGGGGAGTGGCAGCTCCTGTCGCGGCGCGGCATCGAGGGCGACCCCGACGTGGCCCTGCTGGCCCACGAGCAGAACGACATGGAGTCGAACGTGAGCCTCCTCGACGGGCTCTCGGCCTCCGGGGTGCTCGGCGACACGGCGAAGTCCCAGATCGACGCGGCCCACATCGCGCTGCTCCAGGCAGCCAAGCCTCAACAGGAGGCCCTCGCCGTCGCCGAGCACGAGGTGCTGAGCCGCTACGGCTTCGACTCGTACCTGGAGTACACCATCGCCACCTCGACGCGCAGCGTGGGTCAAGCGGTCGAGGCGAAGCGTCAGGAGCTCCGTGAGCGCCTGACGGAGGTGGAGACCCGACTGGTCGCCGCACGATCTTCAGCGGCGGGCCAGATCGAGGAGATGGCAGCCCGACGTGAGCCGGCCCGGGAGCGGATGGTCCGTCTCGTCGGTCACGAGCCCGAAGGTCCGCCGCTCGACGCCGTGGCTCGGGTCCCGGAGGTGCCCCACGCAGTGACGCGCCTGACCGTCAGCCTCGACGAGGCCGTCGAGGCGGCCCAGGACGAGGTCGTGCGGTATCGCCAGGCGGTCGCCGAGCTCGACGAGGAGGAGCAGGCGCTCACGGACCGGTCCCTCGAGCTGTCGACCCAGATGGAGCAGCTCACGGCACGCTCGAACGACCTCGACACCGTGCTGGCCCGCGCCGGCGACGAGCTCGTCAGCCTCACGGATCGACGTGGTGTCCTGGACGCGGCGGCGCAGCAGGCGACTCAGGACCTGCACCACATCGCCGAGCAGCTCGGCGTCCTGGCTTCCGTTCCGGCGGACCGCTACGGACCCGACGACGTCGGCCCTGTCGTCGAGGCGCTGGCCGCCCGCATCGACGCCCTCGTCGGATCGAGCGGTTCGGTCGTGCTCTGCGACACGCTGGCTCCGATGCCGTCGCAGCAGGCCGGCGAGGTGCTGCGGTCGCTCGCAGCCCGCTCCGTGGACGTGCAGCTCCTGTACCTGACCGGCGGTGCCAGCTGGCGTGACTGGGGAAGGTCGATCGATCCGTCCCTCGGACGACTCATTGTGGTTTCGAGCCGCTGGTCACCTCGTCGACTCGGCCGCAAGGTGCTGCGTCGCACTCGGTGAGCGGGTTCGGCCGGCGAGCAGGCCTGCGGTTCGCCGACCTGGTGCCGATCAGTCGGTGAGACGGCCGCCGCGGGTCATCGCGAGGACGTCCAGCGCCCGGTCCAACGCGTCCGTGTCGGTCACGAACCCACTGGCGATGACCTCCTCACGGATCGTGCGGCCGGACGCGACCGACGCCTTGGCCACCGACGCGGCCTTCTCGTAGCCGATCAACGGCACGAGCGCGGTGACGATGGCCGATGACGACTCCGCGTAGCGCCGGGCTCTCGCCGCGTCCACGGTGATGCCGTCGACGCAGCGATCGGCGAGGAGGGTCGACACGTTGGCGATCAGCTCGATCGTCTCCAGGAGGTTCCTGCCCATCACGGGCAGCATCACGTTGAGCTCGAAGTTGCCTGCGGTGCCGGCGAACGCCACGGCGGCGTCGTTGCCGATGACCTGCGCCACGACCTGCTGAGTGGCCTCGGGCAGCACCGGGTTGACCTTGCCCGGCATGATCGAGCTCCCCGGCTGCAGGTCCGGCAGGTGGATCTCGCCGAGACCCGCCGCCGGCCCCGAGGACATCCAGCGCAGATCGGAGGAGATCTTGTGCAGGCTCACCGCGATCACGCGACACGCTCCGCTGACCTCGACGAGCACGTCCTGTGCTCCTTGGGCCTCGAAGTGGTCCGGTGCCTCGACGAGCGGGAGGTCCAACCTGTCGGCGAGCAGCTCGATCACCTCGCCGGCGAACCCCGGGGGTGCGTTGAGCCCGGTGCCGGCGGCGGTTCCGCCGAGGGGGAGCTGACCGAGCCTGCCCGACGTGGAGCGGAGGCGGTCGACGCCGAGCTCGATCGCCGTGGCGTAGCCACCGAACTCCTGACCGAGCGTCACCGGCACCGCGTCCATCAGGTGGGTGCGGCCCGCCTTGATCACATCAGCGAAGCGACGTTGGGCCGCCCGCAAGGACGCCGCGAGGTGCTCGAGCGAGGGGATCAGATGGTGGATCATCCGGTCCGCAGCAGCGATCCGGATCGCGGACGGGAACGTGTCGTTCGACGACTGGCTGGCGTTGACGTGGTCGTTCGGGTGGACGGCCAGCCCGGACTCGGCGGTCGCGATGGTGGCGAGCACCTCGTTCACGTTCATGTTGGTGGAGGTTCCCGAGCCGGTCTGGAAGACGTCGACGGGGAACTGATCGTCGTGTGCTCCGGACCGGACCTGGTCGCAAGCCGCGGTGATGGCCTCGCCGAGCTCGGGTTCCACGTGGCCCCGCCGTGCGTTGACGGTGGCGGCCGCCCGCTTGATCTCGACGAGGGCAACGATGATCGACGGCGCCACACGAACACCGGAGATGGGGAAGTTGTCCACGGCACGCTGCGTCTGCGCCTGCCATCGAGCGGTCACGGGGACTCGCACCTCGCCCAGCGAGTCGTGTTCGACCCGATAGCCGGTGCCCGAATCCGGGTCGTCGGGGCCCGGGTCGTCGGTGCTGCTCCAGTGGTCGATGCTGAACCGGTCGGTCATGGGGTCCGGTCTACCGTGGCGCGGCGCAGGCCCGGTCCGCGGCCGGCTCCGGCTCGGGCGGCAGCGATGTTGGCAGCGGTGTTGATCAGTCCGATGTGGGAGAAGGCCTGCGGGAAGTTGCCGAGCATCCGACCGGCGACCGGGTCGTACTCCTCGGACAGCAGGCCCACGTCGTTGCAGAGCGCTCGCAGGCGTTGGAACACGTCGGTCGCCTCGTCGATCCGACCCATCATCGCCAGGTTGTCGGCCAGCCAGAACGTGGTGAGCAGGAAGGCGCCTTCACCGGGCGGGAGCCCGTCGACGGTGCCGCCTGCCCGAGGATCCGGGTCGGTCTGGTACCGACGGACGAATCCGTCGGTGCACAGCTCCCGTTGGATCGCCTCGACGGTGGCCACCGCTCGCGGGTCGTCGGGGGGAAGGAACCCGACCGGCAGCATCATGAGGACGCTCGCGTCGAGACGGTCGGATCCGTAGTACTGAGTGAAGGCTCCGACGTCGTCGTTCCATCCGTGCGTGCAGACCTGTTCGTGCACGCGATCGCGCAGCGTCGCCCACCGCTGCACCCGCGCCTGATCGACACCTCCGGGCAGCAGGCTGCCCAGGTCGGCGGCCAGACGCACCGCGCGGTCGAACGCCACCCATGCCATCACCTTCGAATGGGTGAAGTGGCGCCGTGGGCCACGAACCTCCCAGATGCCGTCGTCGGGCTCCTCCCACACCTTCTCCAGATGCGCCATCAGCGCACGGACGATGTCGATGCCGGCCATGCCGCTCGGTGCCATGGACGAGCGTCGAGCCGTCGACACGGTGTCCATCACCTCTCCGAACACGTCCAGCTGGAACTGGCCGGATGCCGCGTTGCCGATCCGGACCGGTGAGGACTGCTCGTAGCCCGGGAGCCAGTCCAGCACCTGCTCGGGAAGGCGGCGCTCGCCGCCCACCCCGTAGAGGATCTGGAAGTCGCCCGGGTTCCCGGCGACCGCCCGGCGCAACCACCGTGACCACGCCAGCGCCTCCTCCTGGAACCCGGCGACCAGGAACGCCTGCAAGGTGAACGTGGCGTCGCGCAGCCACGAGTAGCGGTAGTCCCAGTTGCGCACTCCGCCGATCCACTCGGGCAACGACGTGGTCGCAGCCGCCGCAACCGCTCCGGTCCGGCTGTTGGTCAGGGCCTTCAACGTGATCAGGGACCGAACCACCTCCTCGTGCCACGGACCGTCCCAGGTGCAGTGCGACACCCACGCCCGCCACCACCCCCGGGTGCGGTGCAGTGCCGCCGAGGTGGACAGCGGCAGGGGGACGGGATCGGTCGATCGGTGCCACGCCAGGGAGAACGCCCGGTCGTGACCCGGCCCGACCTCGAAGGCGGCAGACGTGCGCAGGTCGTGGCCCCGCAGCGGGACGGGGCTGTGGAACCTCAGCGCCTCGCTCCCGCCGATCATCTCGAGGCCGTCGCCGGTCGCCCGGACCCACGGTGTGACCGAGCCGTAGTCGAAGCGCACCACGAGCTCCATGTCCATCGCGACGGTGCCGTCGCGACCCTGGACGAGGCGATGGATCGTCGGGTGCTCGTCCTCGGGGGTCATGAAGTCGATGACCGCCACGGTCCCCGCTTCGGTCCGGAACACCGTCTCGAGCACGAGGGTGTCGGGCTCGTAGCGGCGTTCGACGGCGACGACGGGGCCCTTCGGGGCCAGTCGCCAGTGTCCGTGGTCGGTGGTGCCCAGCAGCCTGGCGAAGCACGCGGGTGCGTCGATCCGGGCCGGGCACCACCAGTCGATCGAACCGCTCCGATCCACCAGCGCCACGCCGCGGGTGTCGCCGATCAGGGCGTGGTCTTCGATCAGCGGGGCACCGTCGGTGGGAGTGGGGTCGGTGGGTGGGGGATTGCTGGGCGCGCCCGTCACCCCGGGCACGCTAACGGGGACCGATCAGTCCTGGATGGAGAACAGGCACACCTGGGTGGCGAAGGCGACCGGGCGAGGGTCGTCGAATCCCGGTCCGTAGTCCCACAACGTCATGTCGGCCGACGCGTAGCCCCCGCCGGCGTGACGGGCGGTGCAGTGGGCCAGCACCCATGCCGAACGGCAGTCGTCGAGCACGTGCAGCGTGAGGTCGACGCTCGGGGCGAACCAAGGTGGTTGGCCGGGACCGAGCTTCTGGCTGACTGCTCCGGGCATGGAGTCCACCAGGATGGCGAAGGAGAACGGGTCCAGGGTTCCGTCGTCGCGGATGGGGGCGTCGTCGAAGCGGTACCAGTTCGCCCGCTCCGCCCGGTCCGGGACGTAGTCGGTCCAGGGAGCGTCGCCGAGGGCGGGTCGGCCCTCCACCCGCTCCGTCCAGAAGGGCATCGGCTCGAACGCTGCCTCCCAGTCCTCTGGTGGGTTGTCGCGGAAGCTCGGGCAGTCGCGAGGCTTCGGGACGTCGAGCGGCGGGGCGATGTCGGTGAAGTCGAACCCGCAACGCTCGGCGCCGAACGCCGCGGTGACGAGGTGGCCGCGCTCCGCACCCGGCGAGCGCACGTCGGCACGGAGGTGGGAGACGGATCGCCCCTTGCGCAGTACCTCCACGGCGACCTCCACAGGTCCGTGGGGGACCTGTGCGACGAACATCGTGTGCATGCTCCGCAGCACCTGTTCCGGGTGGTCGAGCTCGGCGGCCATCGCCGCCAGCGCGATCGCTGTGGTGACACCACCCTGCGGCATCGGCCGCAGCACCCACGACTCGTCGATCTCCGCGTGGTAGATCCCGGTCGACTCACCGGGAACCGAGCGCTTCACCGTCGTGAGCCGGTCGAACGGGGTAGGCATGTGGGCCAGGTTGTCACCCGCGACATCGCCTGCTGCAACCCGGTTCGGTGGTCGTAGGTTGGCGGGATGAGCGCACGCGTGCCCTTGTCGGTCCTGGAACTGGCTGTCGTCACAGAGGAGGGCACGTCGGGCGACGCGCTGCGGGGCGCCACAGAGGTGGCGCAGGCCGCCGACCGGTTGGGATACGAGCGCTTCTGGGTGGCGGAGCACCACAACATGACGTCGATCGCCAGCACCAACCCGCCGGTGCTGATGGCCCATCTTGCGGCGCGCACCGAGCGCATCCGCGTCGGCTCCGGTGGCGTCATGCTGCCCAACCACGCGCCGCTCGTCGTGGCCGAGCAGATCGCGACGATCGAGGCGCTGCACCCTGGTCGCGTCGACCTGGGCATCGGCCGCGCACCTGGAACAGATCCGTACACGGCGATGGCGCTGCGTCGCAGCGACGACCTGTCTGCCGAGGACTTCCCCCGGGATCTGCTGGACCTCATGGGACTGCTGGGAGATCCCCGCCCCGACGCCAGAGCCGAGCTGGTGCGCAGCGGTCAGCCGCTGTGGGAGCGCTTTGGCGCAACGCCGCGTGCCGTGACCCGTCCGCAGATCCTGCTGCTCGGCTCCAGCGGCTACAGCGCCCAGCTCGCCGGGATGCTCGGTCTGCGGTTCGTCTTCGCCCACCACTTCGACATGGGCGGCACCGACGAGGCGGTCGCGGCGTACCGGCGGTCGTTCCGACCGTCGGCGGAGCTGTCCCAACCCCATCTCATCGTCTCGGCCAACGTCCTCGTCGCATCGACCGACGAGGAGGCGGGTCGCCAGGCGTTGCCGGGTCAGCTGCTGATCCACGGGATCCGAACGGGTCAGATCATCCGGCTCGTCTCACCAGAGGCCGCGCAGGATCACGCGTGGGCCGGCGCCGCCCGCAACGCTCGCTCGAACCGCATCGTCGGCACAGCGGACCGAGCCGTCGAGCAGCTCGAGACGCTGCAGGAGCGAACCGGTGCGGACGAGCTCATGATCTCCACCGTGTGCCACGGGACCCGGTCGCGCATCGCCAGCCTCGAGCTCCTGGCCGACGCGTGGTCCGCGGTGCCGGGCGCCTGATCGACGCCGCCTTGGTCCTGGGTCAGCGGGCTCCTCCGCGCCGATCCAGGAGCAGAGCGGTCAGGCCATGGCGGCCATCTGCCACGCCAGCACGAGCGAGATCGCTCGGAAGTCGGTGTCCAGTCCGTCGCCCATCCGGTTCATGCCATAGGCGAAGGTGGTGTGGGCATCGAGGTCGTTGATCACCACCGAGCCACCCCAGCCTCCCCAGAAGCAGGCACGGGGGTTGGCGCTGATCGGGACAGCGGCGCTGTTGAGGCCGAAGCCCAGACCCAGACGCGTGTCCATCTCCTGGACCAGGTCCGGCCCGACCCACTGTTCGGTCAGGATCCGCTCCACGCTGTCGCTGGACAGGAACGTCGTGGCTCCCAACGTGCCGCCGTTGCTGACGATGCTCTGCACCTGGGCCATGGAGCGGGCGTTGCCGTGGCCGTTGGAAGCCGGCAGCTCGATGCGTCGGTAGTCGATCGTGTTGCCGATCTCCGCGGAGATGACCGGGTTGTTGAGGGCGCGCTCGCCCATGGAACCGACGCTGCAGCGTCCACCGAGCGTCGTGCTGGGAGCGATGATCGTGGCGATGCGGTCATCGTGCTCGGGCCCGGTCCCGATGTGGAAGTCCGCATCGAGAGGTTCCGCGAAGTTCGTTCTGAAGAACGTGCCGAGGGACTCTCCTGTCACCCGCTGCACCAGCTCTCCCAACAGGTAGCCCTGCGTGACGGCGTGGTAGCCGGCGGCGGTGCCGGGCTCCCACCATGGGGCCTGCTCCGCCAGGTGCGCGGCGGCAGCACGGGTGTCGAGGAGGTCGTCGAAGGTCATCGGTCGTGTCCAACCCGGCAGCCCGGCGGTGTGCGCCATGACGTGGCGGACGAGGACGTCGTCCTTGCCGTTGGTGGCGAACTCGGGCCAGTAGGTGGCGACCGGTGCGTCGAGGTCGATGAGGTCGCGATCGGCCAGGGCGTGCATGCACAACGCGGCCATCGTCTTGGTGCTCGACCACAAGCAGCAGATCGTGTCGCGCACCCACGGTGACCCGGTGGCGGGATCGGCGACGCCACCCCAGAGGTCGACGACCAGTTCGCCGTCGATCGCGATCGCCACGCTGGCCCCGTCCTCCAGCCCGTTGTCGAAGTTCGCCTGGAAGACGTCGCGAACAGGAGCGAACCGCTCGTCGCAGTGCCCGTCGATGGTCGTCATGCGGTCCCCCTGTGCCTGTGCGTGTGCGTGAGCGTGTGCCGGCGCTCGCCTCGGTGCGGTCGGTGGCCGAGGCGGGCCGACCACTCGTCCTCCATCCTCACACCCCGACGTGCTCCGAGACGATCGCTCGGACCCCGGCGGCGAACCGCTCGACGTCGTCGTCGGTGGTGGCGAAGCTGGTCATCCAGCGGACGAGGTCGACGGTCAGGTCCCACTCCCAGAAGAACGACCACTGTTGCAGGGGAGCGATGGCCGTGGCCGGCAGGTGGGCGAACAGCGAGTTGACCGCGGGTTCCTCGGCGAGGCGCAGGCCGGGGACGTGACGGACCGCGTCGGCGAGGCGCACTGCCATGTCGTTGGCGTGCGACGCGTTGCGCAACCACAGGCCGTCGGCCAGCAGGGCCAGCACCTGGGCGGCGACGAACCGGCTCTTGGAGATCAGCTGGCCGGCCTGCTTGCGCACGAAGCGGGCCTGTGCGTCGAGACCGGGGGTCACGAACACGACGGTGTCACCGAACATGGCGCCGTCCTTGGTGAGCCCGAGGGTCATGAGGTCGACCCCGGTGTCTCGGATCATCGTGGGCAGGTCCGAACCGGTCGCGACGAGCGCGTTGGCGATCCTCGCCCCGTCGAGGTGCACGAGCATCCCGGCGCGGTGAGCGGCGTCGCAGAGCGCACCGATCTCGTCGACGGAGTAGAGCGTCCCCATCTCGGTGGACTGGGTGATGGAGACCACGGCCGGCTGGGGATGGTGCTCGCTGCCCTGCCACTGCAGGTGGCCGTCGAGCTGCTCCGCGGTGAGCTTGCCGTCGGTGGTGACGATCGGGGCGATGGTGGCACCGGTGAAGCGCGCCGGCGCTCCGCACTCGTCGACGACGATGTGGGCGGACTCGGCGCACAGCACGGCCTGCCACGGCTGCAGCACGCTGGCCAGGCCGACGACGTTGGCGCCGGTGCCACCCCAGCAGAAGTACGACTGCACTCGAGCATCGAACACTTCGGCGATGGCGGAACGGGCCAGGCGCGTCAGGTCGTCGTCGCCGTAGGCCAGGGCACTGCCGTGGTTGGCCGCCGCCAGCGCGTCCATGACCTCCGGCGAGACGCCGGCGGCGTTGTCGCTGGCGAACGAGCCGTCGGGGGCGGGGGGCAGTTCGCTCACACGTGGCTCCTCGGATCCGGAACGGGCCGCCGCAGCTCCCGGTGCCTCCAGGCTCCGGGACGCGGCGTCCTGCATCCTCGCGCCGAACCGTCCGGTCGGGTGGAGAGCATCACGGCCCGCTGGAGCACGTCCGCCGTCTACCGTCGAGCTCCGTGAGCACCTCCGCACCCGTCACGACGATCGAGCTGTTCGAGGTCGAGGTGCCGCTGTCGGACATCGCCCGGTCGGCCATGGCCGAGAGCGACACCGGCCTGGGCATGGCGATCGCGGCCGAGGAGCCGTGGCTGTCGGCGGACTTCCTCTACGTCCGCCTCGTGGACGAGGACGGTGTCGAGGGCTGGGGCGAGTGCTACGTGTGGGTGCCGGAGTCTGCTGTGTCACAGCGCGGCGCGGCGATGGTCATCCGTGAGCACATCGGTCGCTACGTGCTCGGAGCCAGGGCGGCGGACATCCAGGCCATCGGTGAGCGGATGGACCGCAACATCCCGCGCAACGAGATGGCGAAGGGAGTGCTCGACGTCGCACTGCACGAACTGGCCGCCCGTCAGGTCGGGCGACCCGTGCACGACCTCATCGGCGGAGCGGCCGTCGATCGGATCCCCCTGTGCGGCCTCGTGCCCCTGGCGGGTCCCGACTTCATGGCGGAGATCTGCGCGGGCTACGTCGCAGCCGGGTACCGGTCGTTGCGGATCAAGCTCGGCAGCGGCCCGAGGGAGGATCTGGCGATCATGACCGCCATCCGGGAGCGGGTGGGGTGGGACGTGCGCATACGCTGCGACTACAACCAGGCCTACGACGCCCCCACCGCTGTGCGTTCGCTGCGGCTCCTGGAGCCGTTCGACCTGGACGCGGCGGAGCAGCCGCTGCCGATCGGCGACGTGGTCGCCATGAGGTGGGTGCAGCAGCGCACCGCCGTCCCGTTGTTCCTGCACGAGGGCTTCTTCTCCCTCTCGGAGGTCGTGACGTTGACCGATGCCGGCGGGATGGGTGTGCTCGGCATCAACGCCGAACGACCCGGTGGCATCACCGCAGCGCTACGGGCGATCGACTACGTGGCCGCCCGCGGGATGGGCACGATCATCCACAACCAGCCCCTGGGCATCGGCACCGCCGCGCACGCGCACATCGCCGCCGCCCGTTGGGACCGGCTGGGTCACTCGCCCGAGCTGGCCGGCGACGTCATGTTCTCCGAGCACCTGGTCGACCGGCGCTACGAGGTCGTCGACGGTGAGCTGGTGCTGCCGGGTGGAGCGGGTTGGGGGATCTCGGTCGACCGCGACGCCCTGGAGCGCCACCTGGTTGCCGAGCCGACCGTGATGACGCTCTGATGCAGCCCGAGCCGGTCGGCGAGCTCCTCACCGGCGCGACGGTCCTCGCCCCGCAGCCACAGCCGCCGGGGACCGCCGTCGCGACGCTGGGCGAACGGATCCTGGCGGTCGGCCCCGACGAGGCCTGTCGTGCTGCGCTCACCGGGGCGGGTGCGACGGATCCTGCGATCCGGGACCTGACCGGCACGACCCTGGTGCCGGGCTTCGTCGACGCCCACCTGCACCCCATGGTCATGTGCGTGTTCGAGGAGCAGCTGCTGCTCGACGAGGTCGCGTCGGTGCCCGACGTGTGCGACCTGCTCGCGGATCGGGCTCGGGTGCACCCCGGCACGGGAGCGCTCATCGGCTTCCAGCTCGACGGCGAGCTGCTCGTCGAACGCCGCCTGCCCACCGCCGCGGAGCTCGACGCCGCGGTCGGCGATCGCGAGGTCGTCCTGTTGTGCCGCGACGGCCACCACGCCGTCGCCTCCAGCGCTGCACTGCGCTCGGCCGGCCTGATCGATGCTGCGTCGGGCACCGCTTCGGTCCCCGATGGCGGTCGCGTGGCGTTCGACGTCGCCGGTCGACCGACCGGGCTGGTGGGCGAACGTGCCGTGGAGCCGCTGATGGCCCTGATGCCCGAGATCACGATCGACGGCCTGGTCGCCGGGTTGGCGTCGTGGTCCGATCGCCTCCTTCGCCAGGGCGTGACGTCCATCTCCGCCATGTGCCAGACCACGGCGGAGGGTCCTGCCGGGCCCGCCGGCGAGCTCGAGGCGTTCGGCTGGGCGGCGCTGTCGGATGACCTGCCGTTCGACATCCAGACGATCCTCATCACCCCCGAACCGCACGAGGCGATCGACCGGAGGGACCCGGCGCTGCACGATCCGTCGCGGTGCCGACGGATGGACGCGGTGAAGCTGTTCCTGGACGGCACCCTGGGCGGTCGCACCGCCTGCATGCACCACGCGTTCTCCGATGCCGCGTTCTCCGATGCCGCGCTCTCCGATGCCGCGCTCTCCGATGCCGGCGACGCTCACTCCTGCGGCCTGCGCACGACTGACGACGACGAGGCCTTCCGACGCATGGAGTCGGCGCACCTGGCCGGGCTGCAGATCTGCATCCACGCGATCGGCGATGCCGCGAACCACGCGGCTGCCGAGTTGCTGCAGCGGCTGCTGCGCCGCCATCCCGGGACGCACCGCCACCGGGTGGAGCACGCGTCGGTGCTCGACGACTGGACCGTCGAGGCGTTCGCCGAGCTGGCCGTCACCGCAGTGGTGCAGCCGATCAACCTCCGCTCCGAGGCGCACTGGCTCGCCCGCCGCGTCGGAGCGCAGCGTCTGGAGCGCACCTACGCGCTGCGGACGATGACCGACGCAGGCATCGTGCTGGCCGGCTCCTCCGATGCTCCGATCGAGCGCACGGACGTGCTGGCCGCCATGGCGGCTGCCACCTCGTCACCGGTCGAGTCGCAGCGACTCACCCGCGGGGAGGCGCTCGCCGCGTTCACGACCGGCTCGTCCCGCGCCCGCATGACCGAGGGCCACGTCGGGACGATCGCTGCCGGCGCCCGGGCGGACCTGGTCGTCCTGGACTCGGACCCGACCGACCCCAGAACCGACCTCGACGACGTGGTCGTGCTGTCCACCACGGTTGCCGGCGCGACGCATCGCTGGACCACCGAGGCCGCTCGGCGTCCAACGGGTCCGAGCTCCATCCGCCATCCACCGATCGAGGAACGACCGTGACCGAACCCATCGTCGACATCGCCCCGTACGCAACGGAGCGGAAGTCGTTCCTCGACCGGGCGCGGGCAGCCGGGGCCGACCTCGCTGCACATCCTCACCCGCTCCGCGGTCCCGACGGCGAAGAGCTCGCCGCCGACGTCGCCCGCTTCGGCGCTCCGGCCGGCCGCGCGGACCGTGTCGTGATCGTGAGCTCGGGCGTGCACGGCGTGGAGGGACACGCCGGGCACGGCCTTCAGCGCCAACTCGTCGACTCGGGGCGGCTCTCCTCGTTGCCCTCCGGCGTCGCCGTCGTGCTGGTGCACGGCGTCAACCCGCACGGCTGGGCCTGGTCGCGACGGGTCGACCACGAGAACGTCGACGTGAACCGGAACTTCGTCGACTACGACGACCTACCCGACAACCCGCTGTACGGAGAGGTCGACGACGCACTCAACCCGGCAACGGCCGAGCTCGACCTGGCGGATCTCTCGTTCCAGGGCGAGCTGCTCGAGTTCTGGGCGCGCGTCGGTGACCACACCGCCATGAAGACGCTCAACGGCGGTCAGTACTCGGTCCCGCACGGCGTCCAGTACGGGGGCGACCACATGACCTGGTCCCGTCGGACGCTCGAATCGATCTGGGGCGAGCACGTGGTCGGAGCCGACCTCGCCATCACGCTCGACGTGCACACGGGCCTGGGTCCGATCGGACGCCTCACCGTGTTCCAGACCGCCGATGCCGACGAACCTGCAGCCGACCTCGGCGTTCGTTGGTACCCCGACCACCTGTTCCGAGCGGATCGATCCGATCCCGACCCCATCGACCACGGTCTCGTCGGCCCCGGCTTCGATGCCTGGGCCTCGGCCACCGGTGACGGGCCTGCCACCGCCGCGTTCGTGCTCGAGTTCGGTGGCCTCGACATCACCAGCGGCGTCACCGCGTTCCGGGCCGACAACTGGCTGCACCACCACGGCGACCCTTCGAGCGCCACCGGTCGTCAGATCCGCCGGCTGATGGAGGACCACTTCTACGTCCGCGACGGCGATTGGCGCCTGCAGGTGGCCGAGCAGGGCGAGATGGCCATCCACGCGGCGCTCGACGAGCTCGTCTGAGGAGAGCGTTCTGTGTGCAGCGAGTTCGCCGTCGGCGAACCCGCTGCACACAGAACGAGGCCTTGCGACACCCGTGTCGGATTTCCGCCAGACCGGAGCGGGGGCGCGTGTCAGGCTGGCGGGTGTGGAGACCACCCACGCCGGCTTGGACGGCGACCGCTGCTACCGGGCCGTGCAGTCCCGCGACGCTCGCTTCGACGGGTGGTTCGTCGGAGCGGTGACCTCGACCGGCATCTACTGCCGACCGAGCTGCCCCGTGCGCACGCCGCGGAGATCGAACATGCGGTTCTACCCGACGGCTGCGACCGCTCAGCAAGCCGGCTTCCGGGCATGCAAGCGCTGCCGTCCCGACGCGTCGCCCGGCTCGCCCGAGTGGGACCCCCGAGCCGATGTGGTCAGCCGGGCAATGCGCTTGATCGCCGACGGAATCGTCGACCGTGGAGGCGTCGAGGGGTTGGCCGAACGGCTCGGCTACAGCGTCCGCCAGGTGGAGCGCCTGCTGCGTCAGGAGGTGGGAACGGGGCCGTTGGCGCTGGCCAGAGCCCAGCGGGCCCGCACGGCCCGCACGCTGATCGAGTCCTCGGACCTCCCCTTCGCCGAGGTGTGCCACGCCGCGGGCTTCTCCAGCATCCGTCAGTTCAACGCGACCGTCCGGGAGGTCTACGACCTGGCACCTCGTGAGCTGCGTGCTCGCTCCCGACGCAACGCCACGGCGCGGACCGACTCGCTGTCGCTGCGCCTCGCGCTCCGTCCGCCGTTCGACTCCGACACGCTCTTCGACCGTCTGGCGGCATCCGCGGTGCCCGGCGTGGAGCGGGCCGACGTGGACGTGGACGGATCCCGGGCACACCATCGGACGCTGCGCCTCTCCCACGGCGACGCCGTCGTGTCGCTGCGGCCGTGCACCGACCACGTCGCAGTCGAGCTCCGCCTCGCCGATCTGCGCGACCTCACCTCGGCGGTCGCTCGCTGCCGTTGGTTGCTGGACCTGGACGCGGATCCGGTCGCCACCGACGCAGTGCTCGCAGCGGACCCAGCGTTCGCCGACCGGGTGGCGACCGCGCCAGGGATGCGCGTGGGTCGATGCGTCGACGGCTCGGAGATGGCGGTGCGCGTGGTGCTCGCCCAGCAGGTCTCGTCCGCCGCCGCCCGGACCCACGCGGAGCGGTTGGTGGCAGCGGTGGGCCGGAGCACCACCTTGGGTGGTCAGTCGGGGCTTCCGGGCCTGCTGTTCCCGACTCCTGGTGAGCTGGTCGACCTGCTCGCGTCCGACGACGGCACCGTCGCCCTACCGGCGCGACGGCGGGCGACGCTCGCCTCGTTGGTCGGCGCACTCGCCGGCGACTCGATCGACCTGGGGCCCGGAGCCGACCGTGGACGGGCTCGTCATCGCCTGCTCGCACTCGCGGGCATCGGGCCGTGGACGGTGGACGTGATCGCCATGCGAGCGCTCGGTGACCCCGACGTGCTCCCCGCGACCGACCTGGTGATCCGCCGCGGGGCTGCTCGGCTGGGTCTGCCCGTCGACACCACCGCACTCCTGGAGCGTTCGCAGCGGTGGCGGCCGTGGCGTTCCGTCGCTGCCCAGCACCTGTGGGCGGCGGGGGCCGGGCAGCGATCGCAGGAGCGAGAGGTGGCCGACGGCGATGTGGAGGACGAGTTGACGGAACGTACGGGGACCGCACGGCGAACAGGGGCCCCACGATGAGATCGAGGACGATCGACACGCCGATCGGGGTCGTCACGCTGGCGGGGACGGTGACGGCAGACGGCACCGAGGTCGTGGCCCACCTGGTGATGGACGGTCAGGCGCACGCACCGGACACGGTCGGCTGGGTCGAGGACCCGACCGCGTTCGCGGGCGTGGTCAGCCAGCTCGACGCCTACTTCGCCGGCGAGCTGCAGGAGTTCGACGTCGAGCTCGACCTCGTCGGCACCGACTTCCAGAGGGCGGTCTGGCAGGGGCTGCGGGACATCCCGTACGGGACGACGTGGACCTACGGACAGCTCGCCGCTCACATCGGGCGGCCGTCGGCGGTCCGAGCCGTCGGGCTCGCCAACGGCAGGAACCCGGTGGCGATCGTCGTTCCATGCCACCGGGTCATCGGCGCCGACGGCTCCATGACCGGCTACGGAGGCGGCATCGAGCGCAAGCAGGCGCTGCTCGGATTGGAGCAGCGCGGTTCGACTTGTCGGTAGCCTCCGGCGGGTGAGAACCCGGTCCCCTGAACTGCACGTCGACGGGTCGCCCGACGGCATGGCCGTGCCGCGCGACATGACCGCCGGCTACGGAGACGGTCTGCATGTCGGGCTGTGCCTCGGTGGCGGCGGGCTCTTCTTCGTGGCCTGGCAGGTCACGTACCTGAGCGAGCTGCTCGCAGCCGGCGTCGACCTCCAGGGTGCCGACCGCGTGGTCGGCACGTCGGCCGGGTCGATCGTCAGCTCGGTGCTGGAGGCGGGAAACCTCAAGCGGCTGCATGGAGAGCTGGGCGTGCTGGCTCGCCTCCCCAAGCTGATGGGGGTGCTGGCCCCGGCGTCGAAGCTGTCCCCGAGCCAGGAGCACGCGCTCGAGATCTTCCGGGATGCGCAGGACGCCGATCCCGACACGATCCGGACGATCGGCCATGCCGCGCTCGCCGCGCAGACGCCGTCACCGCTCGTGATGCGACGCAACCTGGCCATGATCCTCGTCGCGCGCCGGTGGCCCGCGACGGCCTTGCACCTCACTGCCGTCGACGCCCTCACGGGCGAGCGACTCGTGGTCTCGGAGCGCCACGGCGTGTCGGTGCCGCGTGCCACCGCAGCCAGCAGCGCGGTTCCGGGCCTGTTCGCTCCCCAGCCGTTGCTGGACCGTCGGGCGATGGACGGAGGTGTCAGCGGCACCGGCCTGCACCTCGATCTCCTGGCCGGTGCTCGACGTGCTGTGGTCGTGCAGCTCACCGACGGTGCGGACGCGGTCGACGGCACGATGACGCTCCGTCCCGGTGATCCGGTCGCGGAGCTCGAGGCCCTCGAGGCGTCGGGGACCAAGGTGTTCAGCCGCATGCCGGAGTCGGTCGATCTGGAGCGCCTGATGGACCCGACGGCGGTTCCCGACGCGATCGCCATGGCGCAGCGCCAGGCGCGCGCCGATGCCGACGAGCTGAGGACCTTCCTCGCCTGAGCGCCTGAGCGGCGGGGAGCGGGGGTAGCGCCTGAGCGGCGGGGAGCGGGGGTAGCGCCTGAGCGGCGGGGAGCGGGGGTAGCGCCTGAGCGGCGGGGGTGCCTGCACCCCGGCGCCTGGGAGTGGCCGCCCACTTGCCCGCCGCTCGGTGCTGTGGCGCAATGGCGGGATGGGTGCCCCCGGTCTGGTCGCTGTGTCGCGCGTGCGGCGATCGTGGCGAGCGTTGGTCGTGGTGGGACTCCTCGCGGGGGTGGCGGCGGGTCTGGCGACCGCCGCGGTGGCCGGTCAGCGGCGGTCGATGTCGGCCGCGTCGCGCCTGGCCGCGGTGACGATGGCGGCCGACGGGACGATCCGGGCGTTCGACGCCACGTTGTACGCAGAGCTGGACGATGCTCTGGCGGACGATCCCGATGTGGTCGCCCATCGGCCGATGGCGTCGAGCATCGGCCGGACGACGGTCACCCGGGACTGGTACTACCCGATCGCGGCACCGGCGACCGACGAGGAGATCGCCCGACCCCTGATGCGGTCGGGTCGGATGCCGTCGCCCGCGTCGCAGAACGAGGTCGCGATCAGTGCCGCGACCGCCGAGAGCACCGGACTCGGCGTCGGTTCGGTGGTGGAGCTGGACCTGTACACGAACGCGCAGATGGAGCGGATCTCCAGCGCCACCGAGGATCAGCCGCTGGGCTCGCGAGTCGGCCTCGAGGTGGTGGGCATCGTCGCCGACACGGCAGACGTGGCGCCGCTGGAAGCGCAACGGCGGATGCTCGCGTCCGATGCCTTCTACCGTCGGATCACGACCAGCGCGGACGGCTGCGGCAGCTGCGACAACGCGTACCGTGGCATCGAGGTCCGGACCAAGGACGGCGCGGCGGGATTCGACCGTGTGGCGGAGCGGCTCACCGATCGCTTCGGCCCGGGACGCGTCGACGTGGAGGCCCTGGCCGAAGCCGAACGGGCCGCCGGGCCGTCCAACGGCATCGTCCGAACCGGGACCTGGATCATGGCTGCCGTCGTGATCGCGGTCGGTGGTGTCGTCCTGGCTCAGCTCGTCCGTCGACAGCTCGTGGCCCAGGTGGCGGAGGAGTCCACGCTGCACTGCATCGGCTTCACCCGCGGCGAGCGGACCATGGCCGCAGTGGGCCCGTCCGCGCTCAGCGCCGGTGTCGCGATGCTGATCGTCCCGTTGGTGGTGATCGCCGTGTCGCCGCTGTTCCCGATCGGTCGCGCTCGACTCCTCGAACCGGCCCCAGGGGTCGACCTCGACCTCGTCGTCGTGTCGATCGGCGCGGTGCTCGCAGGATGTGCGCTGATGGGGTTGGTCGCGCTCGTCTCGAATCGGGAGATGCGCCGGCGGGAGCGTCGGCCGGTGCGTCCTGCCCGCTGGTTGGTTGGCGCGCTGCCGTCGCTGCCGCCGGCGATCCAGACGGGTCTGCGCGTGGCGACCGGCCCTGACCGACCGACCCGGAGCAGAGCCTTCCGTGCGGCGGTCCTCGGCGGAGCGGTCGGGACGATCGGTCTGGTGGCCTCGTTGGTCGTCTTGCACAGCCTCGACCAGCTCGTCGAGACACCGTCGATGTACGGCGTGGACGCCGACCTCAGCATCGAGGCGCCGAAGGAGCTGATCGACGAGCGAGCGGCGCAGCTGGCGAGGGATCCGGAGCTCGAAGCCGTCGTCGTCCAGTGGTCGACCATCGCCGTGACCGTCGACGGCCACGGGGTGCGCGCCGTCGCGCTGGATCCCGTACGTGGGAGCACCGACGTCGTCACGCTGGACGGACGCGGCGCGGTCGGACCCGAGGAGGTCGTCCTGGGTCCCGAGCTCGCACGCGACCTGGGGGTGATCGTCGGTGACGAGGTCGATCTCGGCGGGAACCGCGACGTCTCGGTGCGGGCGGTGGTGGTCGGCATCGGCCTCGATCCTCAGGTGATGAGCGGTGCGGGTGACCGTGTGGCGGTCGTGGCCCGTTCCGATCTCGCTCGACTGGCCGATCCGACGCAGGGACAGGATCCGTACCCGATCATCACGGTGCGCTTCGCTCCCGACGTGGACCCGGCGACGAAGGTGGCCGAGCTCGACGAGCGCTTCCCTTACGGGGTGATGGACGAGAGCCACCCGTCGCCACCGGCGCTGCTGGTCGCACTCGGTGATGTCCGCGCTGTCCCGATCGTGTTCGTCTGGTTCTTCGGTCTGCTCGCCCTCGTCGCCGTGCTCAACGGGATCGTCGTCGCCGGACGCCAGGCCCGTCACGAGCTCGGCGTGGTCCGGAGCCTGGGGTTCACCGGCGCGCAGGTGATGACGGCGCTCGTGGTGGCGGCCGTGACGATCTCGGTGACCTCGCTGCTCGTCGGGGTCCCGGTCGGACTGCTCCTGGGTGCGGCCACGTGGGTTCGGGTGGCGGAGGCCGTCCACGTCCTGCCGTCCGTGTCGGTGCCCGTTGCCGCGGTCATCGCGACGGTGCCGGCGATGGCGGCGGTGTCGGTGCTCGGAGCGCTGTGGTCGGCCAGGTGGGTGTCGACTCGCCGTCCGGCCGACGTGCTGCGCGTCGAGTAGCCCGAGCGAGAGCGGTCGGTCCGTCGCTGCTCGTCAGTCCGCGTGTCGCCAGGGCGGCGGTCCCACGTCGATCCTCGACATCGGTGAGCCGGTCTCGCCGAAGCGGTCGGTCCCAGCTCGCCAGTCATCCGCGGCCCGATCGATCTCGCTCCTGTCCCGGGCGACGAAGTTCCACCACATGTGGATCGGCCACTCGAACGGCGTTCCACCGAGCAGCATCGCCGTGGAGTCCGACACCGCCGTGATGGCCAGCTCGTCCGCGCCGGCGTCGACGATGCCGACCTCACCGGGCACCAGCGGTGTCGCACCATCGCCGAGCTCGAGGGCCCCGTCGAGCACGATCACGGCGTGCTCGTGCTCCACCAGGAGCGGGAGCACCGTGCTGCCGGGACGCAGCACGAGCTGCACGCCGTGGTGGTCGGTGTCGGCGCGGGCAGGAGAGCGGACCCCCATGGTCTCGCCGACGAGCACGGTGCCGGTCCCGATGCCGAGGTCGAACGACGGGAGCTCTGCGTGGTGCTCGAACGCGGCCTCGCCGTCGCGGGTGGCGTCGGGGAGCGCGACCCACATCTGGATGCCGTGGAGGACCGCACCGCCGGGGGTCCGTCCCTCTTCGGCATGCGCGATCCCATGTCCGGCGGTCATGAGGTTGAGCTGACCCGGCCGTATCGACTGCTCGGAACCCAGGCTGTCGCGGTGCAGCAGCTCGCCGTCGAGCAACCAGGTCACAGTCTGGAGCCCGATGTGGGGGTGGGGGCCGATTCCTCCCGGACCGTCGTCGCCGGCACCATCAGGCGTCTTCGACGGACCGATGTGATCAGCGAAGCACCACGCGCCGATCGTCCGTCGCTCCCGCCGGGGCAGCGCTCGTCGAACGGTGGCCATCCCCACCTTGGCGTCGCGGCTGGGTTCGATGTGCAACATGTGCTGGCATGCTCCCATGCGGTTCGGGGAGGTGGCGGCCACGTCGGCGCACGTCGCGTCGGTGCGAGCCCGCAACATCAAGCGCGATGCGCTGGCCCACGTGCTCCGCCGAGCGACACCAGTCGAGCTGCCAGCCGTCATCGGCTTCCTCACGGGCCAGCTGCGACAGGGGCGGATCGGCGTCGGATGGCGGACGTTGGTGTCCGCGCAGGACGCGACGGCGTCTCCGTCATCGGTCGCGACGCTGGAGGTGGCCGACGTCGACGCGGCGTTCTCCTCTCTGGCGGCGCTGCAGGGGCCGGGCTCCACGACGCGACGCCGACAGGTGCTGATCGGGCTCCTGGATGTGGCCACGGCGGAGGAGCGACGGTTGCTGCAAGCGTTGATCAGCGGGGAGCTCCGCCAGGGAGCCTCGGCCGGCGTCATGGCCGACGCGCTGGCGACCGCCGCGTCGGTGCCGGTGTCAGCGGTTCGCCGGGCGACCATGTTCGGCGGTCGGCTCGACGACGTCGCCGTGGCGGCGATGGCCGGTGGACGGGACGCGCTGGACCGGATCGGGCTCGTGGTAGGGCGGCCGCTGCAGCCGATGCTGGCGTCCACGTCGCCCTCGGTGCCGGTGGCGGTGGAGGAGCTCGGACGGGCGTCGGTGGAGTGGAAGCTCGACGGCATCCGGGTCCAGGTGCACCGTCACGGCGGCGAGGTCAGGGTGTGGAGCCGCAACCTCAACGACATCACCGAGCAGGTCCCCGCCGTGGTGGACGTCGTTGCGGCGCTTCCGGTCGAGCAGGTCGTGCTCGACGGAGAGGCGCTCGCGGTGGACGCGGCCGGTCGACCCGCCGCGTTCCAGGACACGGCCTCGGGTCGTCGGGCGGACGCGACGGCGCTGCTGCGCCCCTACTTCTTCGATCTCCTTCACCTGGACGGTCGCGACCTCGTCGACGAGCCGCTGCACGTCCGACGTTCGGAGCTCGAACGGATCGCGGCTCCGTAGGCGGTGCCGTCGCTGGAGACGGACGCGGCCTCGGTAGGAGAGTCGTTCCTGAGCGACGCGTTGGCCGCCGGTCACGAAGGTGTCGTGGTCAAGTCGGTGGCGTCACCGTACGATGCCGGCCGTCGGGGCAAGGCCTGGCGGAAGGTCAAGCCGGTGCACACACTGGACCTCGTGGTGCTGGCCGTCGAGTGGGGTCACGGTCGCCGCAGCGGGCTGCTGTCGAACGTGCACCTGGGGGCACGGGACGACGCGGTCGCGGACGGTCCCGATGACCCCGGTCGGTTCGTGATGGTCGGCAAGACGTTCAAGGGGATGACCGACGACCTGCTCCGATGGCAGACGGAGCGCTTCCAGGACCTCTCGATCGACGACGCGGCGGCACGTCGGTGCTCCGACGATCCGGATCTCGGACCCGGCGTGGTGGCGGTGCGACCGGTGCAGGTGGTGGAGATCGCCGTCGACGGGATCCAACGATCGACGAGATACTGGGCCGGAGTCGCGCTCCGCTTCGCCCGGGTCGTGCGCTACCGCGACGACAAGGGCCCGGCCGATGCCGACACGATCGATCACGTCCGATCGCTCGGGTCCGGTTGACTGGAGCGGTGACCCGCCTCTTCCTGGCCGTGTGGCCGCCCGACGACCTGGTCTCGGAGCTGATGTCGCTGCGCCGCAAGGACCAGCGCGGCGTGAGGTTCATCCCACCGGAGCGGTGGCACGTGACGCTGCGGTTCTTCGGCGAGGCCGACATCGACGACGTCGAGGCGGCGGTCGATGCCATCGAGCTCCCGCCCGCAATCGCCACGATCGGACCCGCGGTCGACGTGCTCGGGGAACGGGTGCTGGTGATCCCGGTCGCCGGCCTGGACACGTTGGCCGACGAGGTGACCCGGGGCACGCGGCACCTCGGTGAGCCACCGTCGCGCCGGCCGTTCGCCGGTCACATCACGCTCGCTCGCGTGCAGCGTGCTGTCCGGATGCCACCGGCGCTGGGGGCGCTGGTGGAGGGGACCTTCGAGGTGGACGAGTTGGCGCTGGTGCGAAGCCGGTTGGATCCCGATGGGGCGCAGTACGAGACCGTCGCAACGTGGACCGTGCCCACGGAGCGCTCGCTCGACTGACCTCGCGTGGATTCGATCGGTGACCGCCGCGCCGCGCGGTGGCGTCGGGCGGGGGCTCCATCGGCGACGATGGTTCCGTGGAGCCGTCGCCGATCGACCCGAAGCCCACCCGCCGATCGGTCGTCGCCCGCGCCACGCTCACCCGCAACCGGATCGTGTGGGAGCAGGTGAACGCGGCGTTCACCGACAGGGACGCCGTCGACCGGTGGGATGCAGCGGAGTTGCAGTGGGGGCTCTTCCGGTTCCCGGAGTCGGAGCTGGCGCTGCTCGGCGACGTCGCAGGGCGCGACGTCGTCGAGCTCGGGAGCGGCACCGCCCACGTGTCGGCCTGGCTCGCACGACGGGGGGCGCGCGTGGTGGCGGTCGACCTGAGCACCTCGCAGCTCCGGACCGCCCGTCGTTGCCAGTCGGCGTCCGGGCCGGTCTTCCCGCTGGTCGAAGCGGACGCCGAGGACCTGCCCCTCGCCAGCGCATCGTTCGACCTGGTCGTGAGCGAGCACGGAGTCGGCGCCTGGTGTGAGCCCGAGCGGTGGTTGCCCGAGGCGGCTCGGGTCCTCCGCAGCGGTGGCCGGCTCGTGTTCATGACCAACAGCGCCTTGAGCGCGCTGTGCGTGCCGGAGGACGAAGGACCTGCCGGTGACCGATTGCTGCGCGCGGTGGATGACGTGCGCACGGTCGAGTGGCCCGGTGGTGGGATCGAGCACCACCCGAGTCACGGCGAGTGGATCCGGCTCCTCCGGTCGTCGGGGTTCGTGCTCGACCAGCTCCTGGAGCTGTCGCCGCCGCCGGGAGCGGCCGATCCAGACTGGTACCAGATCGTCACCGCCGATTGGGCCGGGCGGTGGCCTGCCGAGGACGTGTGGGTCGCTCACCGAGGTCCCGACGATGCCACGGTGACAGGCTGAGTCGAGGTTCACCCGAACTGGGCGACGAGGCAGCGGTGTCCGCTGTCGATGCTGAGCACACGACGAGGAGGAGGTGCCATGGGGCTGTTGCGCCATCACGACGAGCAACCGGTGCGTCGGTTCGAGATGCGCGAGGAGCTGTTGGCGATCGGTGACGACTCGCTGATCCACGACGAGTCGGGTCAGGTGGCCTTCCGCGTCGACGGAAAGGTGGCTCGCGTCCGTGACACCTGGCTCCTCGAGGACGCAGCGGGCAACGAGGTGGCCGAGATCAAGGAGCGCAAGCTGACGGTGCGCGACAAGATGCACCTGGTCGTACGTGGTCGTGAAGCGACGGTCACCAAGCGCATCGTCGGGATCCGGGACCACTTCAAGGTCGAGCTGGACGGTCGACCGGATTTGTCCGCGCACGGCAACGTGGTCGATCACGAGTACGAGATCGAACAGGACGGCGCCAAGGTCGCCGAGGTCTCCAAGCGCTGGTTCCGGGTCCGGGAGTCGTACGGGGTCGAGGTCTTCGGCGACACCGACCCTGCGCTCGTCCTCTCCATCGCGGTGGCGATCGACGGGATGACGCGAGACCGCTGACGTCGGGTTCCGGGGAGGATCGTCAACTTCCCGCGGTCGATGCCGATGTAGCTCGTGTCGGAACCGCCCACCTCCGGGTGGAGTCGCGTACCGTTCGAGCTCGGGTGGGACGATCGTCCCACCCGAGTGACGAACGGGGGGATCGTGGAGCTCGACACGACGCCGGCCGACGCCGGCCGACGCCGGTCCCCGACCTTGACGGTCACACTGGCGAACTTCGCGGCCGAAGAACCCTCGGGGTGGGAGCACCTCCTGGCGCGGGCCGAGCTCTTCGACCAGGTCGGTGTCGGTCGCCTGGTCGTGTCGGACCACGTCGCGTTCGGTGAGGACCTCGACGCATATGGCCGTCCCGAGATCGGCGGCACCGCGGGCGGCCGTCAACCGACGGGGCCGGACGGCCACTGGCTCGAGCCGTTGACGACCCTGGCCGTGGTGGCGGGCAGGACGAGGCGCATCCGCCTGGGCACGAACATCCTGATCGCAGCGCTGCGTCGGCCGGTCGTGCTCGCCAAGACCGCAGCGACGCTCGACGTGCTCTCCGATGGGCGGCTCGACCTGGGGGTCGGGGTGGGATGGCAGCGCGAGGAGTACGAGGCGGCTGGTCTCGACTTCGCGGGTCGGGGTCGGCTGCTCGACGAGACCCTCGACGTGTGCCGGACGCTGTGGAGCGACCATCGGGCGGACTTCTCCGGTGAGCACCTGCACTTCGAGGGGATCCACCAGATGCCCAAGCCACGCCAGCCCGGCGGCGTGCCGATCTGGGTGAGCGGTCGGGTCAACCGGCGGGTGGTCGAGCGGGTCGGGCGCTTCGGCAGCGGCTGGATCCCGTGGGGCGATGACGCAGCAGATCCGGTGGCGGGAGCGGCCCGCATGCGCACAGCGCTCGAGGCGTCCGGCTTCGATCCGACAGGGCTGCAGATCGCAGGACGTCTCGTGGTCACCGACACGTCGCTCCCCGGACTGCGCGCCGCCATGGCCGCTGTACCTCCGCAGGTGGAGGCAGGCATCACCGACCTCCGACTCGGTCTCAGGCTCCCCGCCGACCTCAACGAGGCGGGCGATGTGCTGAACGCCGTGCTGGACGCGTTCAGTCGACGGACGCTCTGAACAGCGCGTCGGTCCGGGCGTCGGTCCGGTCGGCGGCGTTGAGGTCCGGTGGTGGACGGCGGCGAAGCGGGCGTTGTGGTGGTAGCCAGGGCCCCGTGGAGCACGGACGACTTCCCGATGGCGTGACGTTGCAGCGCAGCACCGACGTGTTCACCGATGAGTCGGTGCCCGACGGGCTTCGGCGAGCGCATCGGGTCGCCACTGGGGTCTGGGGTCGGCTGCGGGTCCTCGACGGGGCGCTTCGCTTCGTGTGGGAACCGACCGAGCCGACCGACGTGGACGGGATCGGACATGTCGACGGCGGCATCGACGTCGCCGAGCCCGTCGAGCTGGTCGCGGGTGATTCGATGGTGATCCCGCCGGACACCCCGCACCGCGTGGAGCCCGCACCAGGTTGCCGGTTCCTGGTCGAGTTCCACCGCTGAACCGCTGAACCGCTGAACCCAGGCCGGCTCAGACCGACGGCTCGAGGCTGGTGAGCTCCAACTTGGACGTCTCGGTGAAGTTGGCGAGTCCCGACAGCGCGAGGGAGCGGTCGATGCGCACGGGCAGGTGCTCTGCAGTCCACCACGTCGTCTCGTCCCAGGATCCGGTGAGGTCGCCGCTGACGGTGAGGCGCACGGCGACCGGGGTGGCCTGCACGTCGTCGCCACCGACGACGACGGTCTCGGTCGCGCCGGTCGTCGCGGTGCCGGTGAGCGTCGCCGCGATCGACGCCGGACCGCCCGACAGCTGCAGACGGCACGACAGATCCGCGGTCGTGCCATCGGTCGCATCCTCGGGCCGCACGACATCGGGATCGCAGCTCATCGTCGCGGTGGGTGAGAGCGCACCGATCCTCTGGTGCTTGGTGTGCGACGTGAGCCGGAGCGCAGGGTCGGTGCACCAGCGGGTGTCTTCGGTGTGCTCGGCGAACAGGTTGAGGGTCCAGTCGAAGCAGCCGCCACCGGCGTCGACCGCGACGGCTGTGACCGTCGCAGGGAAGGGCCGGGTCTCGGCAGGGAGAGGCCCGAGCTTGACGACCTCTTCGCCGGTCGCGGCGAACGTGTACACACCCGACTCCGGAGTGCCCCGTTCACCCTCGGCCGGCGAGGTGGGCGACCCGTCGTCCGACGCGTCTCCCTGAGCGCGGTAATCCTCGACCGCATCTTCCTCGGTCACCTGTGTGGTGCCACGAGGCCAGAGGACGTAGGTGAGCCCACCGGCGATCAGCACGACGGCCACGCCGATGCCGACGGCGACCTTGCGACCGACGGTCACGAGGTGGCTTCCGGTGCCTTGACCGCAACCACCCCGTAGGCCTGGAGGTGCGCGGCGTTGGCCCTCATGGCGCGACGCATCGCCCGAACCCGCTCACGTGCATCGCGATCGCGCAGCACGTTGCCGACGAATCGGGCCGCTCCCGCGGGTCCTTCGTCGGCCAGGAGGCGGCGCGGTTCGAGCAGGTGCAGCGGGGCGCGGAAGCGCGAGCTCACCACAAGGCCGTGGTCGGCGAGGAGGTCGTCCCAGCCGGCCACGGTCATGGGAGTGACGTTGACCTTGATCGTCGAGGTGAGGTCGGATGCCGCACGATCCCTCGTCGCGTCGTCGATGTCGTCGGGGCGGAACGCGACTTCGTGCAGCGCGAACCGGCCACCGGGACGCAGCACACGGGCCAGCTCGGCAACCACCTTCCGCTTGAGCGAGTCGGGCTGCATCGTCAGGTACGCCTCGCCGAAGACCACGTCCGCGCTCGAACTGGCCAAGCCGGTCTCCTGGGCGCTGGCGTGCACGATCCGTCGGTTCGGTCCGTCGAGGAGGTCACCGACGAGTCCGGCAGCGTCGGGATCGCGGTCGACGCCGGTGTAGCTGGCCGGTGATGCGGCGAGGATCAAGCGCGTGGTCGAGCCCAGGCCGGGGGCGACTTCGATGACGTCGTCGGTGCCGGTGATGCGGACGACGTCGAGCAGTTGATCGGTCAGCTCGCGGCCGCCCGGTCGCAGGACCTTCTTGCCGAGTCGGGCGAGCAGCCAGTGCCCTGGCATCCGGGATGCCTCGAGGGCGTCGCCGGGGAGCGCGTTCCGGTCGGTGGGAGCATCTGCGGTGGCCATGCATCAAGCATGCCAAACATCGACCGGCAACGCCCGTGAATGTGTCGGGCGACACGGTGCGACTGGCCCACGCGAGCCCCACGTTGTGGGGGCGCCCTCATCGGACAAGAATCGGGCGACAGATGCCGGGAGGGCGGAATCGCGGTGGGTTGGACGGAGTGGGGGTGACTGCATGTCCCGGTCGGTGACGGCCACGTTCGTGTTCACGGATCTGGTCGATTCGACCGCGACGGCGGCGCGCCTCGGTCCGGAGGTGGCCGAGGAGTTGCGTCAGACGCATTTCCGGCTGCTGCGGGGTGCGGTGACGGCGTCGGGCGGATCCGAGGTGAAGAACCTGGGTGACGGTCTGATGGTGATGTACTCGTCGCCGAGTCGGGCCTTGTCGGGTGCGGTGGGCATGGCGCAGGCGATCGATCATCACAACCGTTCCGCCGACGAGCCGCTGGGGGTTCGCGTCGGCGTGAGCGCGGGCGAGGCGGTCGAGGAGGACGGCGACTTCTTCGGTGATCCGGTCGTGGAAGCGGCGCGGTTGTGCGCGGTGGCGCAGGGGGGTCAGATCCTCGTGGCTGAGCTGGTGCGGTTGATGGTTGGCCGTCACGCGACCCAGACCTTCGTCGAGCGGGGTCCGTTGGAGCTCAAGGGCCTGCCTGAGCCGGTGGATGTGGTGGAGGTCCTCTGGGAGCCGGCCACCGTCGAGGGGTCGGTGCCGCTACCGGGTCGTCTGGTCGGAGCGGCGTCGAACGCACTGTTCGGGTTCTTCGGTCGGACCTCAGAGCTCGACGCGCTCAACGGGGTTCGTAAGCGTGCAGCGGTGAACGGACAGTGCCAGGCGGTGTTCGTCTCGGGTGAGGCCGGGATGGGCAAGACGTCGTTGGTGGCGCAGGCGACGCGCGTTGCGCATGCCGAGGGGTCGGTGGTGTTGTTCGGGCATTCCGATGAGGGTCTCGGTGGCCTACCAGCCGTGGATGGAGGTCATTGCGGCGCTCGTCGGCGACATCGAGTTGGCGGTGCTGGCCGGGATGCGGTCCGCGCAGCGTGCCGCGCTGGCGCGGCTGGTTCCTGAGGTCGGAGGTGACGGTGACCGGGTCGGCGACCCCGACACCGAACGCCTTCTGCTCCTGGAGGGGATCGTGGAGCTGCTCGCTGCGGTGTCGGCGCGTGAGCCGGTGATGGTCGTGCTCGACGACCTGCACTGGGCCGACACCGCGAGCCTCCAGGTGCTGCGCCACGTCATCGCGTCGCCCGCATCGAGCCGGCTCACGATCGCGATCACCTACCGCGACACGGATCTCGGTCGTGGCGACACCCTCACGCAGCTGCTCGCCGATCTGCACCGCGAAGCCAACGTCACCCGCCTTGCTCTGCACGGTCTGGAGGACACCGACATCTTGGAGCTGTTGGCGGCGGCGGCGGGCCACGACCTCGATGATGACGGCGTCGGTCTCGCCCATGCGTTGCGCCGGGAGACCGACGGGAACCCGTTCTTCACCGGTGAGCTGCTCCGCCATCTCGGCGAGTCGGGCGGGATCGTGCTCAACGAGGAGGGCCGGTGGGTCCTCACGGACGAGCTCGATGAGCTCGGCCTGCCGAGCAGCGTCCGCGACGTGGTTGGCCGGCGTGTCGAGCGACTCGGTGACGAACCGTTGAGGGCGTTGACGTTGGCGTCGGTGATCGGCCGCGAGTTCGATGTCGATCTCCTCACCGTGCTCACCGGCATCGGCGAGGATCAGTTGTTGGACCACCTCGACGCAGCCGTCACCGCAGCGCTCCTCACCGAGAGTGAGACCGCCGGGCGCTACCGATTCACCCACGCCCTCACCCAACACAGCCTCTACGACGAGCTCAGCGCCACCCGCCGCCAACGCGCCCACCAGCGCGTGGCCGAAGCCCTCGAAGAACAGGCGACCAGCGAGGATGCGACGACGCTCTCCGAGCTCGCCCGCCATTGGGTCGCCGCCACCCGACCCGCCGACATCGACAAGGCCCTCGACTACGTCCAGCGCGCCGGTGACGCCGCACTCGCCGCACTCGCCGCTGAGGACGCCGTCCGCTGGTACCAACAGGCCCTCGACCTCCTCGCCCAACGAGCCACGCCAGACGATGGCCGACGCGCCCGGCTGCTCGCCGCGCTCGGCACCGCGCAACGCCAGGCCGGCCTGGCCGACTACCGAACCACGCTGCTGCGCGCCTCCCAGCTCGCCCACGACATCGGCGATACTGACGTGCTCGTCGAGGCGTCGCTTGCCTTCACTGATCGGTACGCAGGGTTCTTCGGTGACAATGACACCAAGCCGTTCATACAGGCCGCGCTCGACCGGGTGGGCAACGACCCGACTCCGACCCGCGCCCGGCTCCTCGCCGCACTCGCCGCCGCGCACGACAACTCTCGGGAGTGGCGGCCCCGTCGAGACCTCGCCTTCCGAGCTCTCGACGTGGCTCGCCAGAATCTCGACGACACCGCCGCCTTCGTCGACGTGCTCGACATCACCTGCCTGAACCTCGCATCCCCCGATCACCGCGACCAGCTTGTGCGCGAGGTCGAACGCGCCGTCCGAATGTCCGACGAGATCGGCGACCCGGTCCTGCGTGCCCGTATCAGGATCCAACTGACGTGGGCTCGGTATCAGCAGGTCGACCTGGCTGGGGCGGACACGGTCTTCGGTGAGCTCGAAGCCCTCACAGCGATGATCGGCTTGCCCTATCAACGCTGGCAAGTCGCGATGCTGGCGACCGGTCGGCTGCTGCTCGCAGGGCAGGCTGCCCATGCCGACGCGGCCAACGAACATGCGTTGGAGCTCGGCCTTGCTGTGGCTTCACCCGACGCGTTCGGTGCCTACGGCGGCTACCTCTTCATGATCCGCCAGCACCAAGGCCGAGTGGCCGAGATCGCCGACCTCCTCATCGACGCCGCCCGAGACAACCCGTCCATCGCCGTGCTGCGCGCTGCCGTCGCCTCCTTGCTCAGCCAGCTCGGACGCACCGACGAAGCACACGAGCGCTTGACCGCCGAAATGAGTAGCGATCTCGACTTTCCTTTCGATCACACCTGGCTGGCGTCGATGTCCGACCTCTGCGACACCGCCGCGACCACCGGAAGCCATGCTGCCGCTCGCACGCTCATCGACCGAGTCGCGCCGTTCGCCGGCCACGTCATCGAACCTTCGCCCGCGCTGGTGGGCGGCGCGATCGCACGACCGCTCGCCCGCTGCGCCACACTGCTCGGCGACCACGACCGGGCCGAGGAGTGGTTCGCGACCGCACACGACATCCACGCTCGACTCCAGGCTCCGTACTGGCTGACGCTCGGCCAGCTCGACCACGCGGAGCTCTGCCTCGTCCGCGGCGCCGAGGGCGACCACCAACGCGCCCGGCAGCTCGTCACCACGGCCGCCGCAACCGCGACGCAGTACGGCTGCGCCGGTCTCACCCGCCGAGCGGACGCGTTCCTCGCCGATCTCTGACCCGGATGCTGGTTCGACCCCGAGAGTGGCGGCAAGCTGCCCAGGCGACCGCCGCCGACAGCGGCGCTGCGTTCGACCCGTGCCAAGTATGCAGTTCACCTCATATGAGGTAGGGTGCATCCCGTGGAGGTCCGCTACCACCCGCTGTTCGAGCGATGGCTCGCGGAGCTCGCAGAAGCCGACGAGGAGATACTCGGGGAGGTGATGGCCCTGCTGACAGCACTGGAGACGCACGGACGAGACCTCGACGACGAGCGCCGCGAGGAGTCCCACCCCGTCGTCACCTCCCGCTACGACATTCACGCCCTCCGGCGCACCCCACCCTCCGAGGCAGCGCCCTACGCCGACCGACCGCCAGTGCTCCGCATCCTCTACGCCGTCTGCGAACCTCGGACCGAGGCGAGGTCACCCTCGTCCTCCTCGGAGGCGACAAGACGGCTCTGGGCAACAACTGGTATCCGGCGAACCTCACCGAGGCCGAAGCCCGTCTCGACCAGCACGCACGCCAGCATCCCGACACCACGCCCATTGTGAAGCGAGGGAACCGATGACCACCCGCACCATCCACACCGACACCGCCAAGGTTGCCGACACCACGATCACCGATCAGGAGTGGGCCGACGCGGCCAACGCTCACGAGCGGTTCAAGGCACTCCTCGAGACCAAGCCCCGGGCCAAGGCCCGCTACGACGCCGTCCTTGCCGAGATCAACAGCCGCCAGGCCACCCTCCGCCGGCTCCGCGAAGCACGGGCACTGACCCAGTCGACGGTGGCCGAGCTGCTCGACATGGACCAGTCCGAGGTCTCCCGCCTCGAGCGCCGCAGCGACATGCTCCTGTCCACCCTCAAGCGCTTCGTCGCCGCTACCGGCGGAGAGATGCACATCGTGGTCACGTACCCGGACGGCGGCCCCGTCGAGCTGCTCGTCGAGGACGGGTGATGGCGGGCCGAACGGCCGCCGAGCCGACCGAAAGGGCCATTCGCTTCTACGAAGAAGTCGCTGACCACCTGCAAGAGACGATCGCGGCGCCTCGCGCTGGTAACCAGTAGCCGCCCTCGCCACCGGTCAGATCAACCGCCGCCGAACGAGACGTCAGGCATCCCTCGCAGGATCTCCAGCCGGTTCGGCGGCGCGTCGGGGTCGAGGAAGTCGGGAATCGTTGCCTCGGTGCGCCGAGGACGGCGCAGGAATTCGACCGGCCACTCCGCAATGTGCCGCTCCCGAACGTGCACATACTGGCCTGGAGCGGGCTCGTCGAGGTACTCCTCCTGCACGACCAGCGCGAGCGGCTCCTCGGCCCCTGCTGTCGACTCGGAGAACTGCTCCGCTTCGGCATAGGTGGCGTCCGTTCCAGGTATCGCTTGCAGCCGTCGGGCGATCGCCCCAGGTAGACCTTGATCCGGTAGGCGTCGCCGCCTCGGTGTTGCAGGTGCCCTCGCATGAGGACCTCCCTCTCGTGCGGAGACCCGTCGGGATTGCCGACGGATTGCCAAGAGGGGTCCAGTTCGAGGCGATGCTCAGGTCACGAACCCGATGACCTGCACAGTTTGGCGCGCTCGGAGGGAATCGAACCCCCAACCTTCTGATCCGTAGTCAGATGCTCTATCCAATTGAGCTACGAGCGCTGGTTGGAACCGACAGATCCTAGACGGCGGCGACGGGCCCACCAAAGGCGGAACCGTCCATCCACCCGCTCCGGCCGCGGGACGCGACGATGGCCGGACCCGCGGGCCCGGCCATCGCCATCGGTGGAGCGTCCCGAAGGAGCGCCCACAGAGGTCAGACTCGCCTGGAGCAGACCGGCCAGTTGCGGGGACCGCCGGTCGCCCACAGGGCACGGGCCATGCGATCCTGGTCGTACGGCGCCGCCGACGCGGGATCGGTGCCTCGCAGGTGCGGGTAGTGCTTCGAAGCCACCGAGTTCCACGTGCTCCGACTGAACTGGTAAGCGCCGCGGTAGCTGCCTGACTTGCTGACGGCTCCGTAGTTGCCGCGGGACTCGCAGTGGCGAAGCCGCTGCAGTCCGGCGTCACTGATGGCGTTCGCGAAGCGGTCGCCACCGGTCGCGGCCTGCTGGGTCCGGATGTGGGCCAGCACCGCCGCCTGCTCTTCGGGCGTGCACGCGGCCAGCGCGAACCCGCCGACGACGAGCAACAGCACGAGCGCGCGCGTCAAGGACTTCTTGGTCATGGGTGTTTCCTCCAAACGAGCGCCCCGCGAGTCGGGGCGCGTTCGAGATCAGGGGAAGTGGGAGATTCCCTGCGGGCTGTGCACGGTTCTCACCAGCGGGCCCCTGTCGGGACCACATCGCGCACGCCGGCAGCAGGGCCACCGCTCTTGGTCGATAGGTGACAGTTGTACGACAGATCGTCACCTGACTGCAATATGTCAGATGGCACGTCTCGGAGTGGGCACGTCGAAGTCACCCGTCCGGACGCGACACGGGCGCCGGCGGAAGCCGACGCCCGAGTGGCGGAGAGGGTGGGATTCGAACCCACGGTGAGGTTGCCCCCACACCTCCTTAGCAGGGAGGCCCGATCGACCTGACTCCGGCACCTCTCCAGATCGGCGGTCACTGTACCGGTTGGCGCCTGACGCACCACAGGACCGAACACGAAGTCGGATCTGCAGGGGACCAGGGAAGCTCAGTAACCGCCGTCGTCGAGCACCACCCGGCCACGGAAGAAGTAGTACACACCGGCGGTGTAGAGCAGCACGAACGGCAGGCCGATGACGGCGATCACCGTCATCACCCGCAACGTCGGTTCGGCCGATGCTGCGTTGTGGATGGTGAGGTCGTAGCTCGGGTCGATCGACGACGGCACGAGCACCGGGTACAGCCCGGCGGCGACCGTCGCCAGCAAGAGGGCGATCATCGCCGAGGATGCCAGGAAGGCCGACAGGTACGACGAGCGCAGGATCAGGCGCCATGCGACGATCGCCGCGACGAGGGCGAGCAGCGGGAACACAGCGGTCCACGGTCGGTCCGCGAACCGGTCGGCGATCTCGGTGTCGAGCAGCAGGGTCCACGCGATCAGCGCGGTCATGGCCACGAAGAACGCGACCATCAGCTTGGGGACGAGCCGCTGCACCCGGTCGAGCAGATCACCCTCGACCTTCAAGGTGAGGAACACGCCACCGTGCAGGCTGAGCATCGCGACGGCGGCCGCGCCCACGGCGACCGAGTACGGGTTCAGCATGTCGATCAGGTCCACCGAGATCTCGGCCGAGCTGTCGACGGCGACGCCGCGGATCACGTTGCCCAGCGCCACTCCCAGCAGCAGGGTGATGCCGAGCGACGACGCGAAGAAGAACCAGTCCCACGTGGCACGCCACGCCGGGCTCTCCCGATGGGAGCGGAACTCGATGGCGATCGTTCGCAGGATCAGCACCAGCAGCACGAGCATCATCGCCAGGTAGAAGCCGCTGAACAGCGAGGCGTACACGATCGGGAACGCCGCGAACAGCGCGCCCCCGCCCAACACCAGCCACACCTCGTTGCCATCCCACACCGGGCCGATCGCGTTGAGCACCATCCGGTGGTCGCGGTCGGTGCGGGCGACGAACGGCGACAGCATCCCGACACCCAGGTCGAAACCGTCGAGGACGACGTAGCCGGCGATGATCGCGACGTACAGCACGAACCACAACGTGTTCAACGACATGCACTGTCCTTCCACATGTCAGCGGCCTTCCACATGTCAGCGGCTCCTGTCCGAGACGCGGGAGCGGTGCTGGAACGCGGCACCCCACGTGTCGGGCAACGCCTCGATGTCCTCCTCGGTCGGCGGGTCGGGCGGGCCTGCCTTGATGATCCTGTCCAACAGGAGCAGGAACACGGCCAACACGACGCTGTACAGGACCACGAACATCCCGATCGTGAAGCCCACCTGCGCCGTCGACACGTTCGGGCTGAACGCGTCCTCGGTCCGCAGCAGCTGCCACACGATCCACGGTTGGCGACCGATCTCCGCGGTCCACCAGCCCAGGAGCGTTGCGAGTTGGGTCAACACGATGGTCGACACCAGGATCCACAGCATCCAACGTTGAGTCCAGAGCTTTCGCTTCCAGGCCCACAGCAGACACGCGAGCCCGCCGATCGCCACGAACACCATCCCCAGGTTGATCATGAGGTGGTAGGTCTGGAACACGATCGACGGCGCCCAGTCGTCGGTGGGGAAGTCGTCGAGTCCCTGCACCTCGGTCGATGGGCTCTTGCCCACCAGGAGGCTGAGCAGGCACGGGATCTGGATGCCGCTGGTGGTCTGGGTGGCCCGGTCGGTGCGACCGACGATCGTCATCGGAGCGCAGTCGCCGCTCTGGTACACGCCCTCGAGTGCCGCCAGCTTCTCGGGTTGGTGGGTCGCGACCTCGGTGGCCTGGTTGGCGCCGAACACGGCGACCTGCAGGATCGCCAGCGCGGTGAACAGCGGGAGCGCCACCCGCATCATCGTCTTCGACAGCTCCACGTGGTGCCGACGCAAGAGGTAGAAGGCGGCGACGCTCATCACGAGCGCACAGCCGACCATCCACGACGCCACCAGGGTGTGCCAGAACCGCGGTCCGAACGACGGGGTGAACACGACGTCGCGGAAGCTCGTCATGAACGCCTGCGTGCCGAGCCCCTCGTCGCGCAGCTCGTAGCCGCGCGGCGTCTGCATCCACGAGTTGGCCATGATGATCCAGGTGGCGCTGAAGGTGGCGCCCACGACGACCATCGACGTCGCGAACAGCCACAGCTTGTTGCCCAGGCGTTGACCCCCGGCGAGCATGAGGCCGAGGAACCCGCCCTCGAGCATGAAGGCGAAGATGCCTTCGGCGGCGAGCAGGCTCCCGAAGATGTTGCCCACGTAGCGGGAGTACACCGACCAGTTCGTGCCGAACTGGAACTCCTGGACGAGCCCGGTCGCCACACCCATGGCGAAGATCAGCCCGTAGATCCGCGTCCAGAACAGGGCGAGCTGACGCCACTTGGGGTCCTTCGTCCGGACCGATTGCAGTCCGAACACGACGAGGAGGAGGCCGAGTCCCAACGACATCGGCGGGAAGATGAAGTGGAAGCTGATCGTCAGACCGAACTGGATCCGGTGCAGCAGTTCGGTGCTCACCGCGCGTCTCGACCCATCGAGGTCCTCCGGTCGCCGAGTGGGAGCGACGCACACTACCGGGCGACCTCGCGTTCCTGGGCCGGTCGCCCGTATCGAACCGGGAAGCCGTTCCGCCCGATGCTGCGCGAGCTTCGCCCGATACGGTCGAGGCCATGAGCAACCGCATCCGTGCCATCGACGTCTGCCGGGTCACCGACGGCTCCTCGTTCCGGTTGAAGGATCACCCGACGGACTGGACCGGAGCGGACGGCCTGCCCGACGGACTGCACCTGCGCACCAAGAAGCAGGCCGTCGCCGAGCTCGAGGTGAACCGCGCCCGGCTCGTCGCTGCGCAGGAGAAGCTGTGGGCGAACGACACCTACGGGATGCTCGTGATCTTCCAGGCGATGGACGCTGCGGGCAAGGACGGGACGATCAAGCACGTGCTCAGCGGCATGAACCCGCAGGGCGTGGCCGTGTCCAGCTTCAAGGTCCCGAGCTCGGAGGAGCTCGATCACAACTACCTCTGGCGCTACACCACGCGGCTTCCCGAGCGTGGTCAGGTGGGCATCTTCAACCGCTCCTACTACGAAGAGGTCCTCGTCGCCCGCGTCCACCCGGAGGTCGTCGAGAACCAACGTCTGCCCGAGTCCTCGAAGGGCCCCAAGATGTGGGCCCACCGCTACGAGGACATGCTCGGCTTCGAGCGACACCTCGTCCGGAACGGGATCGTCGTCGTGAAGTTCTTCCTCCACCTGTCGAAGGAGGAGCAGCGTCAGCGGTTCCTCGACCGCATCGACACGCCGGAGAAGAACTGGAAGTTCTCTGCCGCGGACGTGCGTGAGCGCGGCTACTGGGACGACTACCAGGTCGCGTTCGAGGAAGCGATCCGATCGACCTCGACCAAATACGCGCCGTGGTACGTGATCCCCGCGGACCGGAAGTGGCGCATGCGGACGCTGGTGTCCGAGGTGCTCGTCGACGTCATCGACTCGTTGCCGATCTCCTCTCCAGAGGTCAGCGACGAGCAGAGGGCCGAGCTCGCCGCCGAGCGCGTGCGCCTCATGGCCGAACCGACCTGATCGTCCGTACAACGCAACCGAATCGGAACGCGCCGCTCCGACAGGACTCGGCCATGTCGGACGTGGCTGATCAGGGGGCCACTCGGTCGCGGAGGCCGCGGACGATCTGACTGATGCGGGACTCCGTCACTCCGAGCTCCTCGCCGATGACCCGGTACCGCTCCCTGGCCGCCACGCGTTCGGCCACCGCTGCGGTCCGGCCGGTCAGACCGTATTCGAGGACCGGATCGATCGGATCCTCGGTCGGCTGTTCGTCGACGACGCCGTCGGTGATGAGGGTGTCCCGGCGCTTGCGAAGGGTGTCGATCGCCCGGCGTCGGGCGATGGTGACCACGAGCCCGTCGGGGTCGGCGAGATGTCGCCACGCAGCGATGCGCGCTTCCTGGAGGAGGTCGTCGTAGTCACGGTCGGGCCGAAAGGGCCGACATGCGGTGCGGGCCAGGGACTCGATCCGAGCGTCGTCGGTGCCCATGCCCGGTCCCTACCCGTCCTCGTCGGCATCGGGTGGAGGAACCACCGGTGCTCCACGCCCGGTTCGCGACTCGAGTGCTTGGCGGAGGGAGGGGGATTCGAACCCCCGGAGGCTTGCACCTCGACGGTTTTCAAGACCGTTGCAATCGTCCGCTCTGCCATCCCTCCAGGGTGGTGAGGACCACGAGCGTACCTGCGTCCGTCGGGCGCGATCGGAGGAGGTCGGCGGTGATCGGTGGTCGGCGGGCCCGTCGGTGGGCGACGATGGAGCGCATGGTGACGGAGCTGCCCTGGTCGGAGGCTGACGCCGAGCTGGCGCTCATCAACGTCCGACGAGTGTGCCTTGACCTGCCCGAGACGACCGAGAAGCTGAGCCACGGCTCGCCGACGTTCTTCGTGAAGAAGTCCTTCGTGATGTTCCACGACGACCATCACGGCGACGGGCGACTCGCCATCTGGTGCGCAGCGCCGGCCGGCGCGCAGGAGCTGATGGTGGAGTCGGAGCCGGATCGGTTCTTCGTCCCGCCGTACGTCGGCCATCGCGGCTGGCTCGGAGTTCGGTTGGACCTCGACGTGGACTGGGACGAGGTCGCCGCGGTCATCGAGGAGGCGTACCGGTGTGTGGCCCCCGCCCGGGCGTTGCGCGGGCTCGACTCGGAGCGTGGATGAGGGAGCCATCGGAGCTGAGCGGTGCAGGGCTGGTCGTGGCACTCACCGAGGTCGGTGAGTCGGACCGGGCCCGGGTGGGAACGAAGGCGGCGGTGCTGGGGGAGCTGCTCGCCACCGGACATCTCGTGCCTGACGGCTTCGTGGTCACCGTCGACGCGTTCCGACGGTGGCGACGATCGGGCGGCATCGCCCTTCCCGGCGAGGTCGACCTCGCGGTGCGTCGGGCCTACGCCGCCCTCGGCGAGCCAGCTGTGTCGGTCGCGGTGCGGTCCTCAGCGATCGCCGAGGACCTGCCGTCGACGTCGTTCGCCGGCGTCTACGACAGCTACCTCGACACGGTCGGCGCGGAGGCAGTCGTGGAGCGTGTCCTCGACTGCTGGTCGTCGCTGGGGTCGCCGAGGGTCGTGGCGTATCGGTCGGCGCTCGAGCGGGACGTCGACCCCGATGCCGACGCGTGCCCCGACGCCGATCACCCGGCGATGGCCGTGCTGGTCCAGGTGATGGCGCCGGCGGATCGGGCGGGCGTCGCGATGAGCGAGGACCTTCGTCGCCCTGGTTCCGGCCACACCGTGATCGAAGCGGCTCGTGGCCGCGGCACCGCCGTCGTCGGGGGAGCCGTCCTGCCCGATCGCTACGTGGTCGACGGTGAGGGCCGCTCGGTCGTGTCGAAGGAGCAGGCCGACATGTCGGCGGCGTCGGTCCTCTGCGACGACGAGGTGGTGCGGATCTCGGCGGTGGTCCGTGGGATCGCCGGTGAGCGGGGCGCGCCGCAGGACGTCGAGTTCGCGATCGGAGCGGACGGGCGGATCTGGGTCCTGCAGGCCCGTCCGATCACCCACGCGGTCCGAGCGACCCGACGCAGGTCTCACCTGCCGGCGTCGTCCGGTGAGGTCGTGCTCACCGGTGTCGGAGCGTCACCCGGCACCGCGACCGGAGCGGTGCGGATCCTCGGCAGCTCGTCGGAGGCGGTGGACCTGCTCGACGGGGAGGTGCTGGTCGCATCGACGACCGATCCGGGCTGGATCGTCGCGATGCGCGTCGCCGGAGCGATCGTGACCGACGTCGGCGGGCTGACGTCCCACGCGGCGATCGTCAGCCGGGAGCTCGGCCTGCCGTGCGTCGTCGGTGCGGGCACCGCGACCACCGATCTGGTCGACGGTGAGATCGTGACCGTCGACGGCAGCTCAGGGACGGTGTCGAGGTCCTGGGGTTCTCGAGTGAGCTGAGTCGGACCCGGCTCGAGCTGGTTCAGGCGTCGATCTGGGAGCGGAGGGCGGCCATCCACTCGTCGGCAGCCTGCTGCGCTGCGTCGACGCGGGCGCGCTCGACGGGGCCCCTCTCTCCAGCGGCAGGGTAGGAGCCGAGGAACTTGACGTCCGCCTGGCGGGAACGCAGCGACCGCAGGCAGTCGGCGACGACCTCGTCGGCGATGTGGCCGTCGAGCTCGAGCAGGAAGCAGTAGTCGCCGAGCGAGGTCTTGGTCGGGCGGCTGAGCAGGAGGGTGAGGTTGATCGAACGCGCCGCGAACTCCTGGAGGATCGCGAGCAGCGAACCTGGTCGGTCGGTCTGCTGGTAGACGACGATCGACGTCTTGTCGTGGCCGGTCGGCGCGGGGATGCCGGAGCGGCCGACGACGACGAACCGCGTGCGGTTCTCCGGGTGCGACTCGATGTCGCTCGCGCCCAGCTCCAGGCCGTACACCTCGGCGGCGCGGGCGTTGGCGATCGCGCCGACCGTCGCGTCGTCGAGCCGGGCGCAGGTCTCGGCGGCCTCCGCGGTGGAGTTCGCGGTGCGCAGCTCGGCGTCGGGGAGCGTCGTCCTCAACCATGCCCGGCACTGTGCAGCGGCCACCGGGATCGAGTGGATCTGCTTGATCCCGCCGAGCGGCGCGCCCGGTCGCACCAGCAGGTGCAGCGACACCGGCTCCACGAGCTCGCGCCGGATCAACAGGTCCACGTCGAAGGCGAGGGTGTCGATCGTGGCGTTCACCGTCCCCTCGATCGCGTTCTCGATCGGCACCACGCCGAGGTCGACGTCGCCCTCGTTGACCGCGAACAACACGTCGGCCATCGACCCGAGCGGCACCAGCTCGCTCTCCACCAGGTCCTGTTCGCGGCGCAGGACCTGCTCGGTGAACGTCCCGACTGGTCCCAGGAACGCGACGCGGCGGGCGTCGGCGGATCCGGCGGGGGCAGGGGGGCTCGACATGGACGCAACGCTACCGGTGGGGTCCATGTCGACCCCATCCACGCGAGGGCGGGGGTCCTACGATGCGGTCATGGTCGACCTCGCAGTCCCGACAGAGCCCGTCACCTCTCACCTGGCTCCCGTCTGGTTCCAGGTGACGGACCTCCAGGTGGCGTCGGGCGAGGGGTGCTGGGTGACCACGGTCGATGGCGAGCGCTACCTCGACTTCACCGCCGGGATCGCCGTCACGTCGACCGGTCACTCGCATCCGACCGTGGTGGCGGCGATCGCCGAACAGGCACAGCGCTTCATCCACGCCCAGGTGAACTGCTACCGACACGACCTGCTCGAACCGCTCGCCGCCCGCCTGGCCGAGCTCGCGCCCAGCGACATCGACACCTTCTTCTTCGCCAACTCGGGCGCCGAGGCCACCGAGGGAGCGGTGAAGCTGGCCAAGCAGGCGACCGGCCGGCCGAACGTGATCGTGTTCCAGGGCAGCTTCCACGGTCGCACCCACCTGGCGATGGCGATGACGACCTCCAAGACCGGCTATCGGGCCGGTCACACCCCGCTGCCCTCCGGCGTGTTCCCGTCGCCGTTCCCGCACACCGTCGGCTCCGGGCTGACCGAGGAGCAGGCGGTCGAGCGGGCGCTGGCCGAGCTTCGCTACCTGCTGGCGAGCCAGACCGCTCCTGCGGAGACCGCGGCGATGATCCTCGAACCGGTGCTCGGCGAGGGCGGCTACTTCCCCACTCCGGCGGCGTTCATGCGCGGCATCCGCGAGATCTGCGACGAGCACGGGATCCTGTTCATCGCGGACGAGGTGCAGTGCGGCTTCGCCCGAACCGGTCACATGTTCTTCGTCGAGGACTCCGGTGTGCGCCCCGACGTGCTGGTGATGGCCAAGGGCATCGCGTCGGGCTTCCCGTTCGCCGCCATCGGCGCGTCCGCCGAGCTGATGTCGCGATGGCCCGTCGGCTCGCACGGCGGCACCTACGGAGGCAACCCGTTGGGGTGCGCGGCGGCGCTGGCGACGATCGAGGTGCTGACAGCGGACGGGTTCCTCGACGCGGTCAACGCCCGGGGCGAGCAGCTGCGCAGCGGTCTTCGCTCGATCGCCGAGCAGCACCCGGTGATCGCGGACGTGCGCGGTCCGGGCCTGATGGTGGCCGCCGAGTTCCGGGACCAGATCACTGGCGAACCCGACGCGGCGCGCACTGCCGCGGTGATCGCCCACTGCCGCACCGAGTCCAATCTGCTGCTGATGAACGCGGGGACGTGGGCGAACATCATCCGCTTCATGTCGCCGTTGGTCGTGACCGAGGACGAGGTCGCGCTCGCTGTCGACGCGGTCGCCACGGCGGTCGCGGCGACGGCCTGATCGTCGGCGCGGCCCGCGCCGGTCGGCCCGCGATTCTGCGGGAGGAATCCGACCGTTTCGGTGCTGACTTCTCGTCAGAATCAGGGTTGGCGGCTCGACGCGTGGCGCCAAAGGGCCCGATAGCTCGGCCAGACGATCTCGGGTCGGACGTAGCCGGCGGCCTCGAGCTCACGCTGCAGCTGGGGTAGCCGGGCGAACGGCACGCCGATGTCGACGTGGTGCGCAAGGTGCCAACCCGTGTTGAACGGCACCATCCAGAACCGTGCCCACGGCCCCTGCCGCACGTGGTGCGTGGTGAGCCGACGATCCGGCGATGCCTGCATGCCGCCGTGCTCGGCGACGGCGCGCAGCCGGTTGAGCACGCGCCACACGGTCATCCACGGCAGCAGCCAGAACACCGGGTGGATCCACCAGTGCCCGAGGCCGACCCACAGGCCGACGAACAGCACGACTTGGCACCCGATGATCTTGAGCGCCACGGGCCGGGCGGTGGGAGAGCGCAGCGCGAGCAGCAGACCCTTCAGGTTCTTCCAGCCGCTGTTGCCGTCTGCGTCGCGGGTCAGCTTGCGTCGCCACGACGCTCGGGTGATCGGGTAGCCCGCGTAGAGCATGAGGTCGGGCTCGTTCGGTCCGAACTCCTCCTTGTGGTGCGCCATGTGGCTGCGCCGGTACCCGTCGAACGGGACGAACGCCGGGTAGGCGAGGAGCCAGGCGCCGACGCGATCGTTGAGCGTGCGGTTCGAGAACAGGAGTCGATGCGCTGCCTCGTGGGCGAGGATCGCGAAGCGGGCCATGGCCCGACCCATCAGGAGGAACGCGACGACCCAGCCGATCGGGTTGCTCCACCACGCCGCCAGCGCGAGCACTCCGACCGACTGGAGCCACACGCCGAGGACGTGGCCGACGTTGGCGAGGTTCGGTATCCGGTACAGCTCGGCGCGCAGCGCGCCGATCGGTCGACCTGTCGGACCGAGCCGGTCGGTGGGGAGCACCTCGGTGAGCGACCCGACCGGCGGCGCCATGGTGCTGCGAGCACGGAGCGTGGCGGTCACGTCGCGATCTTACAACGGCGACGACAGATGATGCAATGGATGTAATGCCAGGTGTGGGGGCGAGTACGGTGGGTCGCGTGATCCGCAGCGCACCGGACGAGACGCCTGTACGAGCGGCACCGACCCTGCCGTCGACCCCGACCTCGCTGGAGCGCCCGCTCAGCGCCCGGTCGGTGCTGGCCTCGACCCTGCTGGGCACCCACCCGCCGCGGATGACGGTGCACGTCCTGGTCCGGGCCGGTGCGCTGTTCGGATTGGAGGAGGGAGCGGTGCGCACCGCGCTGTCGCGCATGGTGCGCGCCGGCGAGGCGACCCGGAGCGACGACGGCCGCTACGAGCTCGCCGGGGGGATGGTCGAGCGCCAGCGGCGGCAGGAGGCGAGTCGCAACGCCATCACGGTCGAGTGGTCGGGCGCGTGGCGCCAGGCGGTGGTCGATCCCGGCGGACGAAGCGCCGCGGACCGCGCCGCGCTGCGTCGTTCGATGGAGCGACTCCGCCTCGGCGAGCTGCGCGACGGCGTCTGGCTGCGTCCGGACAACCTGCCCCCTGACCGCTCGGCGGTCGATCGCGCCGTGGTGGACCCGTTCACCCGCTGGTTCTCCGTGCATCCCGACATCGATGGCGATCTGGCCGGCTCGCTCTGGGATCTCGATGCCTGGTCGACCACGGCGGTCGCCTTGCGTCGGCAGATGGCGGAGCTCGTCGTCCGCCTCGACGACGGCGACACCGACGCGCTGGCAGCGGGCTTCGTGCTCTCCGCCGCCGTGCTGCGGCACTGCAACGCCGATCCGCTGCTGCCGAGGGAGCTGCTCGACCGCCGGTGGCCCGGCGACTCCCTGCGCGCCGACTACGACCGGTACGACACCTCCTACAAGAGCCTGCTGCGCACATGGCTGCGACTCGACGGAGCGACCCATGGGTAGCTTGGCGTGGTGAGCACTCCGTCCCAGGAACCCGCAGGCGAGCACCTCGGTGACGCCGGCGCGCACGGCCCCGGTCCGTTCGACGACAGGTTCTACTTCCGTCAGCTCCTCGCCGGTCGTGACTTCGCCGTGGGCGACCCGGTCGCCACGCAGATGGTCAACTTCTCCTACCTCATCGGGGACCGGGCGTCGGGTGAGTGCCTCGTGGTCGATCCGGCGTACGCCGTCGCGGACCTGCTCGAGGTGGCCGCCGCGGACGCCATGACCCTCTCCGGTGCCCTGGTCACCCACTACCACCCGGACCACTGCGGCGGCTCGATGATGGGCATGCGCATCGAGGGCGCCGCCGAGCTGATGGAGCTCGCGCCGGTACCCGTGCACATCCAGGCCGACGAGGCGGAATGGGTGCTGAAGGTCACCGACCTCAGCGCCTCAGACCTCGTGACCCACGACGCCGGTGACACCGTCCTGGTGGGCGACATCCCGATCGAGCTCATCCACACCCCCGGTCACACGCCGGGCAGCCAGTGCTTCTACGTGAACAACTGCCTGGTCTCGGGCGACACGCTGTTCCTGGACGGCTGCGGTCGAACCGACCTGCCCGGCGGCGACCCAGAAGCGCTGTACCACAGCCTCACGCGCACGCTGACTCGGGTGCCCGACGACGCGATCCTGTTCCCCGGCCACCAGTACTCGGTGGAGTCGTCGGACCTGATGGGTGACACGCGGGCGCGCAACGTGGTGTTCAAGCCGCGCAGCGCCGAGCAGTGGCTCGCGATGTTCGCCCCTTGAGCGGTCCGCGTCCCGGCGCGTGGGTGGTGCCAACCTTGGCCGGGTGACCGATCTCGCTCCAGGACGCTCGACGGAGGAGTCCCCGGCAGACCCGCCACATCTGTCGTTGCGGATGGGCGACGGTCGGGCCCTTCCGCGCTGGTTCTGGCGAGCGATCATCGCGGTCGCCGTCTCGGTGGCCGCGTATCAGTTCGGTCGTTCGATCCTTGTGCAGCTGCAGGGCTTCCTGCTGATCGTCGCCGTCTCGCTGTTCCTGTCCTTCGCCGTCGAACCCGCAGTGGACTTCCTGGCCGAGCGCGGGTGGAAGCGCAGTCCCGCCACGCTCTTCTGCTTCCTGATGCTGTTCGTGGTGTCGGGGGTGTTCCTGTTCGTGATGGGAGATCTCGTCGTCAGCCAGGTCGAGGACCTCGTCGACAAGGCGCCGACGTACCTGTCCGACTCGACCGACTGGGTCAACGACACGTTCGACACCGACATCACGACCGACGACATCACGAACCAGATCGAGAGCTACCAGGACGACCTCACCGATGTCGCCAGGAACCTGGGCGGCAGGGTCCTGTCGGTCACCGGCACGCTCGTCGGTCTGATCTTCCAGGGCTTCACCGTCGCCCTGTTCAGCTACTACATGACCTCACAAGGTCCGCAGCTGCGTCGAAACGTCTGCTCGGTGCTGCCGCAACGCAACCAGCGCACGGTGCTGCTGCTGTGGGAGCTCGCGATCCAGAAGACCGGCGGCTGGATCTACTCGCGGTTGATGCTCGCCGTCCTGTCATCGGTGTGCACGTGGCTGTTCCTGACGATCGTGGGCGTGCCGTCGCCGTTGGCGCTCGCGCTCTGGGTCGGATTGATCAGCCAGTTCATCCCGGCGATCGGCACCTACCTCGCCGGTGCGCTCCCGGTCCTGATCGCGTTGCTCAACGACCCGATCACCGCGCTGTGGGTGCTGATCTTCATCCTCGTCTACCAGCAGATCGAGAACTACCTGTTCGCACCCAAGATCACGGCGCAGACGATGGACCTGCATCCGGCCGTCGCGTTCGGTGCAGCGATCGTCGGCGGAACGTTGCTCGGTCCGATGGGGGCGATCATGGCGCTCCCGGCGGCGGGGGTCGTCCAGGCGTTCGTGTCGACGATCCTCGAACGTCACGAGGTGGTCGACTCGCACCTCACCGATCTGGAGCGCATACGTGCGGAGTCGGGCGACCAGGGCGTCCGGAAGGCGATGCGCCGCATGCTGCGGCTCGGAGACGGCGACGCAGCGGTCGGCGCCGAACGACTTGCGGCAGAGAACGAGACGCTCGAGCAGTTGGAGCAGGAACCGGACGACCGACCGACGCAGTAGGGCTCAGGCCCGGTCGCGGTCGTCGCATCCGAGCAGGAACCGCCCGAGGGTCCGCAGCAGTCGGCCCCGGTCGTCGTCCCACTCCAGGCGCGGTTGCGACCAGTACACCTGCAGCGCGCCCACCGTCCGTCCGCGCTGTCGTAGCGGCAGGTGGAGGCAGGAGCGCACGCCGCAGGAACCCAGCGTCGCGGTGCCGGCGGGGCCAGCGGGCAACGCCCGGGCATCGTCGATCAGCACGAACCGGTCGGCCTGGATCGGGGCCAACCCCCACGGGAACCAGTCGGTGGGCACGTCGTGCAAAGGCGGCAGCGCGACCGAGCTGGCCTCGTCAGCCGACGACGGCTGACCCGGGCGGCTGTGCACCACGATGACCTCGCCGCCATCGACGCGCACGAGCGCACACGCGTCGGCCCACGACACGTCTCGCACCAGGTCGAGCCCCTCGTCGAGCAGACGCTGGGTCGACCAGTCCGACGCGTGCGCGGTGAGCCGGTCGACCGACACGCTGAGCCGGTGCAGTTCGGGTGCGGTTCGGACGGTTCCGGGCGCGCCGGGGTCCGACGGAGGGAGTGCTGACATCGTTCATCCAGCGTCGGCGTGTCCCGGCCCGGACTGGAGAAACAATGCGCCCGTCCGTCGTCGCGATCCGCACCCCGGAACCGGCGCGCTACAGGTCGATGATCTCGAAGCCGGCCGCCAGGGCGACACCGGCTCGCCGTCCCGTCTGTTCAGCGATGCCACGCAGGAAGGGACCGGGGTCCTTGCCGACGGTGCCGTCGGCAAGGCCGTCGAGGTACGTGCGGTGGGCCGCGAGCGACGCGACCCCTTCGTCCATCCACTCCGTCACGTCCACCGCGTGCGTGGCGAGGTCGGAGCCGGAGAACGCGGCGAAGCGCACGCCGGACCACGGTTCGAGCGGGTTGCCCGTGTCCGGGTCGACGAGGTCGGTGAACAGCCACCGGTTGCCGGCGTCGCGGGCCGCGTCGAGCAGCGCCTCGCCGGTGGCGCGGTGGTCCACGTGGTTCCAGCCCCGCCCGCCCCAGTGCTCGCGGAAGTTGATCGACACGACGATGTCGGGTCGGTGCCGACGGAGGGCCCCGGCCAGGTCTCGGCGCAGTTCGAGGTCGGCGACGACGAACCCGTCGGCTCGACCGAGGAACTCCACTGCGTCGACGCCGACGATGCGGGCGGAGTCGACCTCCTCCTGCCGACGGAGCGGACCGCAGAGCTCGGGTGCCATGTCGTCGATGCCGGCCTCGCCGTCGGTGACGAGCAGGTAGGTGACGACCTTGCCCTGCGCAGTCCAGCGGGCGATGGCAGATGCCGCGCCGAACTCCAGGTCGTCGGGGTGCGCCACGACGGCCAGCGCCCGATTCCAGTCGTCGGGGAAGGGTTGGAGTGCGTCCATGGGTCCGGTCTACCCGCCCGAGAGGTTCTGCGGAGCGGATCGCGACGACCGATGTCGGTGAGCACCCCTCTCCCGATGCTGGCGTACGATCGCCGATCGGAGGTGGCTGACGTGAGTGCCAGCGAGTTCGACATCGTCATGGTCGTGCTGCGAGTGGTCGCAGGCGTGACCCTGTTCCTGCACGGCTACAACAAGGTGTTCCGCGGCGGCAAGATCGACGGCACCGCCGGCTGGTTCGACAGCCTCGGCATGAAGCCCGGTCGCCTGAACGCGTGGATGGCCGCGGTCACCGAGCTGGGTTCCGGCGCGCTGCTCGCCGTCGGCCTGCTCACGCCGTTCGCCGCCGCCGGTCTGATCGGCATCTGCGTGGTCGCCGCACGGACGGACCACCGCGGATCGTTCTTCATGTTCAAGAACGGCTGGGAGTACGTGATGGTCCTCGGGACCCTCGCGTGGGGGATCGGGGCGCTCGGCCCCGGTCGTTGGTCGCTCGACCACGCGTTCGGCATCTCCGACGACCTCACCAAGGACTGGCGCGGCGCCCTCATCGCCGGCGTCCTCGGTGTCCTCGCCGGCGTCGGCACGCTCGTCGTCTTCCACAAGCCCGAACCGGCCCAGCAGAGCTGAGCCGACGGGGCGGACGGCTCGCTCAAGGGCGGGCATCCCGCGTCCGATCACTCCTCGAATGGAGTGCGGATGAGCGAGCAGCTCTGGTGGTGGGTCGCCCGATCCAGCGGCATGGTCGCAGCGGTGCTCGTCGCGCTCACGTTGCTCTGGGGCCTGGCCCTCACGACCAAGGTGATCCCGCGCCGGGGCATGCCGGCGTGGTTGACCGACATGCACCGGATGCTCGGCGGCCTGAGCTGCGCGTTCATCGCCGCCCACCTCGTCGCGCTCTACCTCGACAGCTACGTGCACTTCGCCTGGGTGCAGCTGTTCATCCCGTTCCAGTCCACCTACCGGGCCGGCGCGGTCGCGTGGGGCATCGGCGCCTTCTGGCTCCTGGTCGTCGTCGAAGCCACCTCCCTCCTCCGGCCACGGATGCCTCGCAGGGTGTGGCGTGGACTGCACTACCTCTCGTACCCAGTGGCGGTGATGGTCGCCGTCCACGCCATGACGGCGGGCACCGAGAGCGGCAATCCGCTGTTCCGGATCGTCACGTTCGCGCTGATGGCGGTGCTGAGCGGCTTCACGGCGTTCCGGTTCTTCCGGCGTCCGACGCGCGTCGGCGCTCACCTCGCTTCGCCCGCGACCGGGCCCGCCCGTTCGGCGCCCGTTCCGGACCAGGATCCACCGGTCTGGGCCGCGGCGTCCCCGGACGCGGACATGTTCGCCTCCCCGGTCGCGCCGCGCATGGGGCACGGGCAGGGTCCGGCCTCGGAACCCTCTTCCGAGGTTCGGTAACCTCGCACGACGGCGGACCGACGCTCCGGCCGCCCGGACGTGGAGGCAATCTGGTGGTCGACGGCTCAGCAGCCGAACCCATGACGACGCTGTCCGACGGGTTCGAGCCCGCGGACGAGGATGCGTGGTTGGCCGCGGTCGACAAGGTCCTGAAGGGCGCCCCGTTCACCAAGCTGCTCAGCACCACCGCGGACGGGATCACCATCCAGCCGCTCTACACACCGGACAACTCGCCGGGTGCGCACGACGACGCGGGCTTCCCCGGCGCAGCGCCGTTCACCCGCGGCGCACATGCCGCCCGACGGGCCGACGTGGCGTGGGACGTCCGGATGGTCGTCACAGGTGCTGACGCACGGGCGGCCAACGCCAACGTGCTGCAGGACCTCGAACGGGGCGTCACCAGCCTGGAGCTCCGCTGGGGATCGGGCCCGGTGACCGACGCGACGTCGCTCGCCGCGGCCCTCGACGGCGTGTACCTGGAGCTCGTTCCGGTGGCGCTGCGCCCCGGCTTCGACGTCGTCACCGCGTCCGACGCCCTCGCCGCCCTGTGGGCGGAGCGTGACGTGGAGCCCGCAGACGCCCTCGGCGGCTTCGGCGCCGACCCGATCGCCACGCTCGCCGCCCGCGGTGGTGCAGGCCGGGATCCCGAGCGGATGCTCGCTGAGCTCGGCTCGCTCGCGGCCCGCACCGCAGAGCGGTTCCCCGCGGTCCGCTCGGTCACCGTCTCCACCCTTCCGGCGGTGGAGGCCGGAGCGTCCGAGTGCCAGGAGCTCGCGGTCATGCTCGCCACCGGAGCTGCCTACTTGCGCTCCATGGCAGCGGCCGGCCTCACCGCCGATCAGGCGGCCGGTCAGATCCAGGTCGAGCTGGCGGCGGACGAGGACGTCTTCTCCACCGTCGCCAAGATCCGTGCCGCCCGGCGCCTCTGGTCCAACCTGCTCGCGGCATGCGGAGTGTCCGCCGACGCGCAGGCTCCTGCGTTGCACGTCACCGAGGCCACACGCATGCTCACCCGCTTCGATCCGTGGGTGAACCTGCTGCGCGGCACCGCAGCGGTGTTCGCGGCCGGCATCGGCGGTGCCGACGGAGTGACGGCGCTCCCGTACGACGTGCTGCTCGGCAACCCGAGCGAGCTCGGTCGCCGCATGGCCCGCAACACCCAGCTGCTGCTGCAGGAGGAGTCGAACCTGGGACGGGTGCTCGACCCGGCGGGCGGTTCCGGCTACGTCGAGAGCCTCACCGACGAGATGGCGACGGTCGGCTGGTCGCTCTTCCAGGAGCTGGAGTCCGACGGCGGCATGCCCGCTGTGCTGCTCGACGGCTCACTCGCTGCCCGCATCGTGGACGTGCGCGACGCCCGCATGGCACGTGTCGCCACGCGCAGGGCGCCCATCACCGGCATCAGCGAGTTCCCGAACCTGGGCGAGGCTCCGCCACCGCCCACCCCCGAACCCGCAGCGGAGCCCCACGCCGGGGCCCGACCCCTCCTGGTGCCGGTGCGCTGGGCCGAGCGGTTCGAGGCACTCCGAGATCAGGCCGACGCAGCCCGCGCCGCGGGTCACGAGCCCACGGTGTTCCTGGCCAACCTGGGCCCGGTCGCCACGCACACGGCACGCGCCACGTTCGCCAAGAACTTCTTCGAGGCCGGGGGGCTCCTGGCCACCACCTCTCAGGAGGGCTCGAGCACCGGCTTCGGTTCGGCCGAGGACGCGGCGGCGGCGTTCGTCGCGAGCGGCGCCACGCTGGTGTGCATCTGCTCGTCGGACCCGCTGTACGGAGAGCTCGCGCGGCCGGTCGCCACCGCGTTGAAGGCGGCGGGTGCGCAGCGGGTGTACCTGGCCGGCAACCCCGGCGACCGCCGCGACGCAGAGACAGCGGCAGGTGTCGACGAGTTCGCCCACGTCGGCGTCGACGTCCTCGCATCGCTGCGACGAGCGCACCACATCCTGGGGCTCGAGCGGGCAGCGTCGGTGAACACCACGGACCCGGAGGTGGCCCAGTGACCGAGGACCCACGCTTCGAGGTCCCCGACCTGACCCGGGTCGGACTCGCCCCGTCGACCGGCTCGAGCGCCGCCGGTCGTGGCGAGTGGGCGGCCGCGTCGGAGTCCGTCACCGGCCTCGAGCCCGACAAGCAGGTGTGGGAGACCCCCGAGGGCATCGGCGTCGCGCCGCTGTACTCCGCCGCGGACACCGCAGACCTAGGCTTCGTCGACACCTATCCGGGCCTGGCGCCGTTCCTGCGGGGCCCGTACCCCACCATGTACGTCAACCAGCCGTGGACGATCCGCCAGTACGCCGGGTTCTCCACCGCCGAGGACTCCAACGCGTTCTACCGGCGGAACCTGGCGGCCGGGCAGAAGGGCCTGTCGGTCGCGTTCGACCTGCCGACGCACCGGGGCTACGACTCCGACAACCCCCGGGTGGCCGGCGACGTCGGCATGGCCGGGGTCGCCATCGACTCGATCTTCGACATGCGGGTGCTCTTCGACGGCATCCCGCTGGATCAGATGTCGGTGTCGATGACCATGAACGGTGCGGTGCTGCCCGTGCTGTCGCTCTACATCGTCGCGGCGGAGGAGCAGGGCGTGAAGCCCGAGCAGCTCGCCGGCACGATCCAGAACGACATCCTCAAGGAGTTCATGGTCCGCAACACCTACATCTACCCGCCGACGCCCTCCATGCGGATCATCTCCGACATCTTCAGCTTCACCTCGGAGCGCATGCCGCGGTTCAACTCGATCTCGATCTCCGGCTACCACATGCAGGAGGCCGGAGCGACGGCGGACCTCGAGCTCGGCTACACGCTCGCCGACGGACTCGAGTACATCCAGGCCGGCCTCGACGCCGGCCTCGATGTCGACAGGTTCGCACCGCGCCTGTCGTTCTTCTGGGCGATCGGAATGAACTTCTTCACCGAGATCGCCAAGATGCGCGCCGCTCGACTGCTGTGGGCGAAGCTCGTGAAGGAGCGCTTCGACCCGACGAACACCAAGTCGCTGTCGCTGCGGACCCACTCGCAGACCTCGGGTTGGTCGTTGACCGCGCAGGACGTGTTCAACAACGTGATCCGCACCTGCGTCGAGGCCATGGCGTCCACCCAGGGCCACACGCAGAGCCTGCACACCAACAGCCTCGACGAGGCACTCGCGCTTCCCACCGACTTCTCGGCCCGCATCGCCCGCAACACCCAGCTGTTCCTGCAGCAGGAGTCGAGGACCACCCGGGTGATCGACCCTTGGGGCGGCAGCTACTTCGTCGAGCGCCTCACCGCCGAGCTGGCCATGAAGGCGCTCGGCCACATCCGGGAGGTCGACCAGCTCGGGGGCATGGCCAAGGCGATCGAGGCCGGCATCCCCAAGCTGCGCATCGAGGAGGCCGCCGCTCGCACCCAGGCCCGCATCGACGCCGGACGCCAGCCGGTGATCGGCGTGAACAAGTACCGCTTGGACACCAACGAGGACATCGACGTCCTCAAGGTCGACAACACCGCCGTGCGCGCAGGGCAGATCGCCAAGCTGGAGCGACTCCGTGCCGAGCGCGACGACGACGAGGTGCGCTCCGCTCTGGACGCGCTGACGAACGCTGCGGAGCGGGGGGACGGCAACCTCTTGGACCTCGGCGTCAAGGCGGCGCGGGCCAAGGCGTCGGTCGGAGAGATCAGCGACGCGCTGGAGAAGGTCTACGGCCGCCATCGTGCGGACATCCGGTCGATCTCCGGCGTGTACCGCAGCGAGCTCGGCGAGAAGGGCGGTGCCGTGGACGCGGTCAAGCGCAAGGTCGGGGCGTTCGAAGCGGCCGACGGACGCCGGCCCCGGATCCTTCTGGCCAAGATGGGCCAGGACGGCCACGACCGCGGCCAGAAGGTGATCGCCTCGGCGTTCGCTGATCTCGGCTGGGACGTCGACATCGGACCGCTGTTCCAGACGCCCGACGAGGTGGCGCGCCAGGCGGTGGAGGCCGACGTGCACATCGTCGGACCGTCGTCGCTGGCCGCCGGTCACCTCACGCTCGTGCCCGAGCTGAAGCGTGCGCTCGAGGAGCTCGGCCGACCCGACATCCTCGTCGTGGTCGGTGGTGTGATCCCGCCGCAGGACTACCAGGCGCTCTACGACGCCGGCGCTGCTGCGGTGTTCCCTCCTGGCACGGTGATCCACGAAGCGGCGTCGGACCTGCTCGACCGCCTGGCTGATCAGCTCGGCTACGACCTGTCCTCCTGACTGCCGTACCTCCCCTGAAACCCCCGTTCTGTTCGGCGTTCCACAAGGAAAACCTTGTGAAACGCCGAACAGAACGGGGGGTCTGGGCGGTCGGGGTGTGGGTCAGTCGATGTCGGGCTCGGTGAGGTGCAGAAGGAGCGCCCGGAAACCCTGGCCGTACAGCTCGGCATCGTCGGTTCGGGTGTCGGCGCCACCGGTGATGCGGTGGCGGATGATGGAACCGACCATCAGCGCGTTCACCGAGGTGTTCAGGTGGCGCACGGTGAACGGCGCTCGCATCCGCCGTCCCGAAGCCGTCAGGTAGCGCTGGTAGTAGTCGTCGAACGTGGCGACGCCCTCGGCCAGCATCTCGTTGACCCGAGGGTCGTGCGCGTAGTTGTAGAAGCTGAACCGGGCGAGCATCCGAGGATCGGCGCGGAGCTGGCGGTAGGAGATGACCGTCATCAGCGTGGCGAGATCGGTCACGTCGGTGATCGGTGCGCCGTCCTCGTCGACCGCCTCGGCGAGGAACCGGTTGGCCTGCGCGACGCGCTCCTGCTCGCTCAGGTCGAGCATGTGCTGGAACAGGTCGCGCCGGTAGTCCTCTTGCGATTCCCAGATGTGGTACAGCGCACCCTTCGTCACCCCCGCGCGGCGGGCGACGTCGGCGACCTTCACGTTGGCCAGCGCGTCGAGGCCGTCGTCCCGCTCGGCCGTCGGTCCTCGCGTGACCATGTCGGCGCCGACCTGGAGGTAGGCGAGCCGACGTTCTGCTGCGGTCGGTCGGGCCATCAGCGGCGCTCCCCGGCTTCGGCGCTCCCCCCAGCACCGGCAGCACCTGCACTGCCTGGGGCCTGCGGGGAGGATTCGGTGAACGCGTCCAGCAAGGCGGTCACGGCGACGGCGAAGAGGCTGGTGCGCTCCCCGTCGAGCTCGAAGTCGGGGGTTCGGGCCGGATCGATGCGGTGCTCCAGACAGAACCCGTGCATGAGCGATGCCACCGACACGGCGAAGTCGCGGATGTCGATGCCGGGACGCGGCGTGCGACCCATCTGTTCGACCGCGGCCGTCACCATCGACTCGAACTCATCCAGGCTGGAACGGAACTCCTCGTCGAGGTCGCCCCTCACCTCGTGGGTCTCCTGCAGGTAGGAGACCATCCCGATCCGGGCGAAGAACGACGGGTCGTCGCGGAACCGGTCGAACACGAAGTTGGCCCATTCGACCGGGTTGGGCACACCCTCGACATGGCGAGCGTGCTCCTGGGTGGCGTCGGTGATGTCGGGCATGCCCGCCAGCCGACCCTCCTCGAGCAGGAACAGCATGAGGTCGTGCCAGTAGTGCTCCTGGGAGTCCCACAGGTGGTACAGCGCTCCCTTGGTGACACCTGCTCGATCGGCGACGTCCGCGATGCGGATGTGGGCGAAGGCGAGTCCGGGACCTGGTCGACCGGAGGTGCCCTCGGTCAGCATGTCGACACCGACATCGAGGTAGTCGACGCGCCGCTCTTCCCTGGTCGTTCGAGCCATCGCCCGCTCGGCTCCTCACCTCGTCGTGATCCTGACCTTCCTCCCGTCGCCACCCTAGGTGCCGGTCGGGTCGGCGCCCGAAGCGGGTGGAGGGTGCTGACCCGCGGGGGGTGACGGTCACGGCACTAGCGTGCCGCCGATGGCCGCAACCCTCTCGGTCCCGGACTACGTCAGCGGGGTCCTCGCCGGGGACCGGACGGTGCTCGCTCGGGCGATCACGTTGATCGAGAGCCAGAACGCGGAGCACCGGGCGTGTGCTCAGCAGGTGGTCCAGGAGCTCCTGGCGTCGACCGGCGGCGCTCACCGGGTGGGCATCACCGGCGTGCCCGGCGTGGGCAAGAGCACCTTCATCGACCTGCTCGGCATCGACCTCACCGCCGCGGGGCACCAGGTGGCGGTCCTGGCGGTGGACCCGACGAGCTCACGCAGCGGCGGATCGATCCTGGGCGACAAGACACGGATGGAGCGCCTGTCGGTCGACCCCCGCGCGTTCGTGCGACCGTCTCCAGCGGGGCGGTCGCTCGGCGGCGTCACACGGGCCACCCGGGAGACGATCCTGTTGTGCGAGGCCGCGGGCTTCGACGTGGTGCTGGTGGAGACCGTCGGGGTCGGCCAGTCCGAGACGGTCGTCTCCGACATGGTCGACTTCTTCCTCGTCCTGATGCTCGCCGGAGCCGGCGACGAGCTCCAGGGGATCAAGAAGGGCGTGCTCGAGCTGGCTGACATGGTGGCGGTGAACAAGGCCGACGGCGACAACGTGACGCGGGCCGAGCTGGCAGCGGCGGACTACCGCTCGGCGTTGCACCTCATGTCGCCGTCATCGCCGAGTTGGTCACCGCCGGTCATCACCTGCTCGGGCCTGACGGGGGACGGCCTGGCGGAGCTGTGGCGCCAGGTGGAGCTCCATCGGGAGAAGCTGACCGCGACTGGGGAGCTGGCGGCACGTCGTCGTACCCAGCAGGTCAAGTGGATGTGGTCGATGCTCGACGATCGGCTCCGCGACGACCTCCGCAGCGATCGGTCGATCGTGGCCGAGCTCGCTCGCGTGGAACGCAACGTCCATGACGGTCGGATACCCGCGACGGTCGCGGTCGACGAGATCTGGCAGCGGTACCTGTCGACCCGCGGCACGGGCTGAACGTCACGACCGGTTCGGTCGGGGGCAGATGTACCTGGTTGCTTGCGGTCAGGTGGCGGAGCGCGGTTCCCTCGGTGGGTGACGGTCAGGCGGCTGGGGGCCGGCGCCGTCGTCGCGGCCCTCGTGCTGGTCGCGGTCGGCGCGCTGGCGTGGTGGCAGGCGGACGGGCGCGCCCGTGCCGGTCAGCCGGTGGCGAGCGTGGCCGGAGCGACGCTCGATCGGGTGGTCACCGATCCGGAGCTGGAGACGACGCTGCGTCGGTCGGTCCACCTGGTGCGGGCGAACGGCTGCGGCGTCGAGCGTCAGGCGAGCCTGAGCGTGATCCACGGCCCACGAGGAGAGTACGGACTCACCAACCAGCACGTCGTTGCCGGCACGTCCGACGTGGTCGTCGACGGCTCGCAGATCTCGGTCGGCGTCACCGGACACGTGGCGGCTCGTGACGCCAGCCGACTCGACGTCGACGACCTCATCGAAGAGGGCTCGGTGCCACTCGTCGAGGGCGCCCGACCGAGGGTCGGTGACAGCGTCGTGGTGGCCGGCTACCCCGGTGGCAGGTTCGAGGCGATGAGCGGGACCGTCGATTCGATCGAGCTCCGACAGGGCTACGGCGGGACCTCTGACGTGCTGGTCATCGGCGTGCAGGCAGTGCCCGGGATCTCGGGCGGGATCGTCGTCGACGCCGAAGGCCGTGCCGTCGGGCTGGTCGCGGCCCGCGACCCGTCGACAGGCGAGGTGGTGGCCTATCCCCTCGACGAGCTGGATGGCGACGTCACCGACGACGCCGCGCCCTGCACCTGAACGACCCTGTTCCTGAACGACCCTGTTCCTGAACGACCCTGCTCCTGAACGACCCTGCTCCTGAAGGTGCTCAGCTCCGGAGCGGGTGCGACTCGAACCAGTCGAGAGCGACGGTGGTGGCGTCGACCGTGTCGGTCGTCGCTCCGATCGTGATCGGCGAGCCTGGCCAGGTGTGGCCGCCGCCCTGCACGGTGTAGAGCTCGACGCCGACGCCTGGGTCGCAGCCCTCGAACCGCCAGTGCAGAACGTCGCCACCGATCTGCGCTTCGACCGGATCGGGTTCGCAGCCCGCCGAACCGGCCCAGCGGACGATGTTGTCCCTCGCCCCGGGGAGCGCGGCGTTGGGCCCTGAGACCGTGATCCCGGGATCGGCTCCCTCGCCGTAGGGAACCGTCCGGTCCGCCGTGCCGTGGAAGGCGACGACCGGCATCGGACCGCAGGCTGGCGGATGCACCTCGACGGTGACGAGGGCGATCGACGCGAACCGATCCGGGTGTGCACACGCGGTCACCGCCGCCTTCCACGCGCCGAGCGACATCCCGGCGATGTGCACCCGGTTCTCGTCGACGCAGTACGCACCGGCGATCCGCTCGACGAGCGTGGTCAGGAGCTCGTCGTCGGAACCCGCGGCGGTGAGCTGCCACTCGCCGTCGACGGCGTCGGGCGTGGCGGTGATCATCCCGCGGTCGCCGGCCTTCGCTGCCATCTGCGAGTACACGGTCTGCTCGATGGCGTTCGATCCGCTGCCGTGGAGGTTGAGGACCAGCGGAGCCGGAGTCGCCGGGTCGTAGGTCGGAGGGATCCCCAGGCGGTACGACCGCTCGGTCCCGTCGGTGAGGCGGATGTGCTGCTCGGCATCGTTGGGGAACTCGGCCACGGCCGCGACCGCGGGCGGCGTCCCACATCCCGAGCTCGGCTCCGGGGCGATATGTTCGTCGGTCGCCACGGTCGTCGTCGTGCTGGCGGTGGTCGTGCTGGCGGTGGTCGTGCTGCTCGCGCCTCGGTCGCGGTCGCGATCGCCACGCCCACCGCACGCGGTGGCCAGCGTCGTCGCGACGAGGAGTGCGACCACGAGGCGGCCCCAAGTGATGTGCGGACACCAGGTGGTCCTGGATCGGTCATCGAGCATCGCGGCGGTCCTGGCCATCAGCTCCATCGGCCCACTGTGGTCGATCTGATGTCGGAGTGCACCGACCGCGCAGATCTCCGACCGTCGACCACCTCCTCGGTGTCGTCGGTGCCGAGCGCGATGCGATCCCCGAGTCCGATGGACGCCGTTCGTAGCATCCGGGCATGCCCGATGACACTGATGGTGTGACTGCGCCGCTCAACCCGCTGCACGCCCCGACGCGCTTCGGTCGCGAGTCGGTGGAGTTCGCCCGAACTGCCTCGTTCTTCGACGCGACGTTCTCGATCGCGGCGACGTTGCTCGTCGTCACCCTCTCCTCGGAGACCGTGGATTGGAGCGACTGGTCGAAGTTCCTCGAGGCGGAGTGGCCGTCGCTGCTGTCGTTCGCCATCTCGTTCGTCGTGATCTGCGCTTACTGGTGGGCGAATCACCGGCTCGTGGCGACGCTCGAGACGATGAGCGCCCGGTTCGTCTGCGCCGGACTGGTGCTGCTCGGCTTCGTGGTGTTGCTGCCGTTCACCACCGGCGGGCTCGGCGATGTGGACGATCGCTCGAGCGGCGAGGTCGCGGCGGTCGGCTACGCGCTCAACGTCGCGCTGGTCTCGCTCGCCTCCATGCTGCTCGTGGTCGTGGCCGCTCGGGAGAAGCTCTATCGCCGCGCTCCGACGGCCGCTCAGCTGCGCGGGAAGCTGATCGGGCTGATCGACACCCCCATCGTCTTCCTCCTGTCGATCCCGGTCACGCTGCTGTTCGGCCCGGTGTGGGGTCGCTACTCGTGGTTGCTGGTCGCGGTGACAGGGGGCATCGCCGGTCGGATCGGCCACCGTGTCGCCGGCGATGTTCGGTCGAACACCCGGAACGAACCAGCGGCAGGCGGACTCGCGTGAGTCCTTGCGTCGGGGAGGCTTTCTCGGCGCTCGCCGATACGTTCGATCCCATGGACCCCGTCGATGTCATCTCGGACGAACGTGATCAGGCACTCCGCTCCCTTCGCCGCAAGCGGGGCTTCAGGGCGCAGGTGGTGTCCTACGTCGTGATCAACGTGTTCCTGTGGCTTCTGTGGTTCGCCACGGGAGGTGCTGCGGAACAGGGCTACTGGCCGGCGTGGGTCTCCGCCGCGTGGGGTGTCGGGCTGGTCTTCAGCGCATGGCACACCTACGGAGAGCAGCCGATCAGCGAGTCCGACATCGACGCCGAGCTGAGTCGGATGAGTCGTACCTGAAGGCACCGGTGGACCGAGTCGTCGGTCGACACCGGCAGAGAGTACGAGTCGGACCTCTCCCGTCTGCGTGACGCGGCTGGCGCATGGACCGACCCTGATGTCGCGCACCTGCAGAGACGACGGAACCTGTGTCGTGTCCCGTGTGCGACCACCTCACGGTTCACACCCACGGCGACGACCTCAGGGGATAGCCCACGAGCGACCGTCGCGTGCCGTTGCCGATCCGACGACGGTGGAGTGCGCGAGGAGGGACTTGAACCCTCACGTCCTTTCGGACACAGGAACCTGAATCCTGCGCGTCTGCCAATTCCGCCACTCGCGCGAGTGAGCGCCGCACTGTAGCGCGGGCGCCCTCGACGCTCCCAAGGAGAAGGGTGGCTCAGACGCCGGCGACGACCTCGTTCACGACCTCGTAGCTCTCGACGTTCGGGCCGCCGCCCTCGCCGTCACCACCGGGACCGTGGCCGTGCGCGGCCTTGAAGGCGTCGGACTGCAACCACCCCAGGAACGACTCCTTGGAGTCGAACGTGATCTGGGCGAGGTACGGGGCATCGGGCGCCGTGGGGCGCAGCAGGGTGGAGCGGATGAGACCGGGGACAGCGCTGAGCGTCCCGTCCATCGATCGCGAGAAGTGCTGTTCGAACGTCTCGGCCCGTTCGGGGCCGACGTCGATGCGGTTGATGACGACGTACATGACCCCGACCGTACCGGCGCTACCGTCGCCGGATGGATTCGCCCCGGACCGTCGCCGTCCTGGTCGGTCGGCCGACGACGCACACGTCGCCGCGGGGTCGTGAGGTTCGTACCGCCATCCGCAAGCACGTCGTGAACGGCCCGGTCACGGTGCGCGCGACCACCATCGACGGTGACGAGCAGGCCGATCTGAGGGTCCACGGTGGGATCGACAAGGCGGTGCTCGCGTACTCCGCAGATCACGCCGCGTCGTGGTCCGAGCTGGATCCGGCCCTCGCCGTCCCGGGGGCTTTCGGCGAGAACCTGCACGTGGCCGGGTTGACCGAGGCCGACGTGTGCCTGGGTGATCGTTGGTCGGTCGGTACCGCGGTGTTCGAGGTGTCCCAGCCCCGCCAGCCGTGCTGGAAGTTGGACGACCGATGGGGTCGCGACGACCTGGTGCAGCGGATCGAGGCATCAGGGCGGTCCGGCTGGTACCTGCGCGTGGTCGCGGAGGGCGTGCTCCGCGCCGGTGACCGGTGGGAGCTCATCGACCAACCCCACCCTGGTTGGAGCGTCGCTCGGGCGCACCGTGTCATGCACCACATGGGCGACGACATCGACGCATCCAGGGAGCTCGACGCGGTCGCTGAGCTGGCCGGGTCGTGGCACCGCAGCCTCCAGAGCCGGGTGCAGCGACTGCTCGACGGGACGCCATCGCCGGAACCGTCTGAACGTCGTGACGGGCCCGGCGCCTGAGGTGGCCCCGGTCGGGGTCCCCGGCGTCGCTATCGTTGGGGCCCGATGGCTACCAAGGGCTTCGAGGGCCGCCTCGAACGCATGGTGGAGGGAACCTTCAGCCGCCTGTTCCGGTCGTCGGTGAAGCCGGTCGAGTTCGGACGGAAGCTGCAGCGGGAGATGGACTCGCGGCGTTCCGTCGCCGTCGACGGCCGAACGATCGTGCCCAACTGGTACCGGTTCTCCGTGTCGCCCGAGGACCACGCCCAGTTCGTCGACATCGAGGGGACGCTTCGGCGCGAGCTCGCCGACGCGGCCCGGGAGCACGCTCGCGACGAGCGGTACTCCTTCGTCGGCCCAGTCGAGATCGAGATCGCCGGGGATCCCGAGGTTCGCACCGGGATGCTCGCGGTCGCGTCACGATGGCTGGAAGGTGAAGGTGGCCTCCCGCCGGGCGCCCTGATCCTGCCGACGGGCGATCGCGTGCCGCTGGGGGAGTACGTCGTGTCGGTCGGACGCCAGACGGACTGCACGATCGTGCTCGCGGACCCCAACGTCAGTCGCGTCCACGCCGAGGTCCGCCCTGCCGGCGACGGGTTCGTGGTCGCGGATCTGGGTTCCACCAACGGGACCAAGGTCAACGGTCTGCGTGTGGCCGAGCACGAGCTGTCCGACGGCGACGAGGTCCGGTTCGGCAACACCGCCGTCCGCTTCGAGGCGTCCTAGGCGTCGCCACCGTGCCCGAACAGCTGCTCACCGTCTTGAAGCTGTGCCTGCTGGCGCTGCTCTACCTCTTCTTCCTCCGCGTGCTTCGAGCCGTGTGGACCGAGGTCAACCCGCCGAAGGCTGCATCGGCTTCCACTCCTGCCCCGCCGATCCCCGGCGGGGGTCGAGCGCGCCGCGCTGCGGCTCGTGGCGGGGGCCGTGTCCGCCGCAAGGACGTCGTCCCCACCCGGCTCGTCGTCGTCGAGCCGACGGCACGCCAAGGCGTCGAGTTCGCGCTCGGTCCGGACATGACGGTCGGTCGGGCCGCCGGTTGCGACCTGGTCTTCGACGAGCAGTACGTCTCGCAGGTCCACACCCGGATCTTCAGCCGGGAGAGCTCGGTCTTCGTCGAGGACCTCGGTTCGACCAACGGCACCTGGGTCAACGGCACCCGGGCGGTCGGTCAGATGCCGGCCCGCCTGGGAGACCGCATCCAGATCGGCAACGTGGTGATGGAGGTCCGATGACCGCCTTCACGATCGGTGCGACCTCGCTGATCGGCCAGGTGCGCAGCGCGAACGAGGACTCGTTCCTCACCACCGACGAGATGGCCGCCGTCGCCGACGGCATGGGGGGTCACCGCGCCGGAGAGGTCGCGTCCGCCGACACCGTCGAAGTGCTCCGCATGGCCGCGGGTTCACGGTCGGTGGAGGACCTCGTCGCGGCTGTCCACCGCGCCAACCGACGGATCAACGAACGGGCTGCCGAGTCCGACGAGCTCCGAGGCATGGGCACGACGGTGTGCGTCGTCGGCCTGGTCCGCTACGACGACGAGGAGCAGGTCGCCGTCCTCAACGTCGGCGACTCGCGCGTGTACCTGCTCGCGGGCGGCGTGCTCACGCAGCTCACCGAGGACCACTCGCTGGTGGAGACGCTGCTGCGAGAGGGCCGCATCTCCCCTGAAGAGGCCGAGCACCACCCGCAGCGCAACGTGATCACCAGAGCGCTCGGCGTGGAGGCGCTGGTCGTCGTCGACGCGTGGCTGCTCCGTCCGGCCGACGGCGACCGTCTGCTCCTGTGCAGCGACGGGCTCTTCGGCGAGCTGTCCGAGGAGCAGATCGCCGAGGTGCTGGTCACCTCCGATGATCCCGAGGTGGCGGCCCGCCGCCTGGCTGCCGAGGCAGATGCCGCCGGGGGCCGCGACAACATCACCGTCGTCGTCGTCGACGTGTCCGAGACCGGGGTCGCAGCGTCGCCGGTCGACGGTCGCTACCGACGCATCAGCACTCCGGCGGTCGACCTGTCCGACGTCGACGACGACCGCGACCGCACCGACACGGTGCTCGCCGTGGTGATCCCACCGGATCCCGACGACGAGGCAGACCGCTCCGATGATGATGACGACGACGATGACGATGACGTCGAGGTCGACCTCGACGAGATGACCTCGACCGACGGCGGTCCTGCAGCGTCCGCCGACGCGACGGTGACGGCACCCGACCGCGACTCTGCGTCGGACCCCGATCGACCGACCGGCGAAGGATCAGCCGACGATCGAGCAGCCCCAGATCTCGCCGAAGCGGCGCCGGTGCCGGAGCCGACCCGAGGCGGGTTCCGGTGGCGCACCGCGATGTTCGTCGTCGCCGTCGTCGCCGTCCTGGCCGTGATGGCGGGAGTGCTCGTCGTGGCGTCACGCTCCGGGTGGGTCGTGGCATCCGACGGCACCACCGTCGTCGTCCTGCGAGGCCCCAAGGACGGCGTCCTGTTCCTGGGGCCGACCGAGGTGGCGCGGTTCGAGGAGGTCCACGTGGACGACCTCACCGACGCCGACCGACGCCAGGTCGAGCGGGGTCGCTCGTTCGGCACCGAGCAGGAGGCGTTCGACTACGTCGAGCGACTCGAGAGCCGCACCACCACCACGACCACGACCACGACGACCACGACGACCACCACGACCGTGACACCGACCGTCGTGGCTCCGGGTGGATCCGCCGACACCGTGCCGTAACCACCGCCTGCCGGGCCGTGACGGCGACCGCGACAGCGCCGTCGGCGGCGATCCA
>JACDJC010000136.1_pt1 | contig 95721 bp, 105 predicted proteins | sample 7454191 | NCBI WGS metagenome assembly JACDJC01 (sample SAMN14253291, study PRJNA609438) | sludge metagenome | isolation source: sludge after 25d culture with pyrite and EDTA | collected 2018-12-20 | reverse complement strand
TTCTGCTTTTTTACGAACGAAAGTTCACGCCCCGATGGGCTCAACCGCTTTGCAGCAGCCATTGCGGTGTTGCATTCACCACAATGACATAGAGGCCGGAACGAAGTTTAACGTTCCGGCCTCAAATGTATAAGCCCCGCCTTTCGGCGGGGCTTTTGTTTGGCTCTAGAAACTGGCTAGATCTGGTTGTCAGCTGGTCCATTCGGACCAGTTGTTTCATTCGCATCTTCATCCTCCGGTTTCTTCGGAGGCTTGCGCGCTATCAGACTGTAGAACATCGGAATGAAGAACGTAGCGATAAACGTTGCTGCCAACATGCCGCCGATAACGCCCGTACCGATCGAGTGACGGCTTGCCGAACCGGCACCCGTGCTGATTGCGAGCGGCACCACGCCAAGAATGAAGGCCAGCGAGGTCATCACAATCGGACGGAAGCGCAAACGAGCTGCCGACGCTGCCGCCTCGATGGCGGACTTGCCCGTCTCTCGTTCAAGCACCGCGAATTCCACAATCAGAATCGCGTTCTTCGCCGCCAGACCTATGAGTGTCACCAGACCAATCTGGAAATACACGTCATTGGTCAACCCGCGCAGATCGGTCGCCAACAGCGCACCGAAGATAGCAAAAGGTACCGCGGTGATGACGGCGAGCGGCAGGCTCCAGCGTTCATACTGTGCAGCAAGGATCAGGAACACCATGACAAGACCAAAGATCATGGCCTGTGTGCCGGTGCCGCTGGTGGTCACTTCCTGATAGGCCGAGCCGGTCCATGCGATCTGATAGCCTTGCGGAAGAACTTCCGCCGCCACTTCCTGCATTGCCTTGATCGCGTCACCAGAGGTGAAACCCGGTGCCGGATTACCGGTAATCTTCGCTGCGTTGAAGGCATTGAAGCGTTCCAGCTGATCGGGGCCGACAATACGCTTGACTGTCACAAGGGCATCAAGCGGGATCATGCTGCCAGAATTGGCTCGCACGAAGACATGCTTGAGATCGCTTGGATCGCGACGGAACTCGGCTTCCGACTGCAGGTTGACCTGATAGTTGCGGCCAAACAGCGTAAAGTCGTTGACGTAGAGGCTGCCGAACGTCGCCTGCATTGCAGTGAATACGGAGTTGATCGGCACACCCATAGCCTTCGCCTTTTCGCGATCAAGCTGGATGTCATACTGGGGAACGTTCGGATCAAACGTCGTACGAACGCCCTGCAACTCCGGCCGCTTGGCCGCAGCTTCGGTAATGAGCTTGGTCGCACGTGTCAGCGATTCCACACCACCGCCTGTACGATCCTGAACATAGAGTTCAAAACCGCCGGTCGTGCTGAGGCCCATGATCGGAGGTGGGTTGAACGCCAGAACAAGCCCGTCCTTGATGCCCGAATTCATCGCCATGATCGCGCCGGGAAGATTGCGTGCATCAGTCTCAGGTGTCGTACGCTCTTTCCAGTCTTTGAGCATGATGAACATCGTGCCCGCACTGGTTTTCAGACCGCCCGACAGAAGGTCGAAACCGGATACCGCAAAGACGCTTTCCACAGCCGGGCTTTTCCGGATATTCGCGCTTGCCTGATCCAGAACCGCCGTTGTGCGCTCCAGAGAGGCCGCAGGAGGAAGTACCGCAACACTGAACAGGAACCCCTGATCCTCGTCAGGCAACAGCGATCCCGGCACCCTCTCGAAAAGATAGTAGGTAGCGCCAAGAAGGCCTGCAAAAATGATCAGACCGATTGCGGCGCGCTTCAAAAAGAAGCGAACGCCACGAGAATAGCCGTCTGTCACCCGCTCGAAGAAGCGGTTGAAGATGCGGAACGGCAGCATTGGCTCGTGATGGCCAGGCTTCAGGATCAGTGCGCAGAGCGCCGGTGTCAGTGTCAGAGCCACAAGACCGGACAACGTCACCGAAATCGCGATGGTGACGGCGAATTGCTTGTACATTTCGCCGACAAGACCGCCCATGAAGGCCACTGGAATAAACACGGCGCAAAGCACGAGAACAATCGCGACAACCGGTCCTGTCACTTCGCCCATTGCCTTGATGGCGGCCTTGCGTGGCGACAGTTTCTCGGTCGTCATGATACGTTCGACGTTTTCCAGAACCACAATGGCGTCATCGACCACGATACCGATTGCCAACACCAGGCCGAAAAGCGTCAGGAGGTTGATGGAGAAGCCAAGCACATACATGCCCGCGAAAGTACCAATGATCGAGATCGGCACTGCGATGATGGGAATAAGTGTCGCCCGCCAGTTCTGCAGGAAGATGAAAACCACCAGCACGACGAGAATGATCGCCTCGATGAAGGTGTGAACCACTTCCTCGATGGAAACCTTGATGAACTTTGTCGTATCAAAGGGGATCGAGTAGTCGATACCAGCCGGGAAGCTCGCCTTCAGCTCATTCATACGGTTCTGAATGAGTTCCATCGTATTGAGCGCGTTCGCACCCGGCTGCAGATAGATTGCAATCGGGACAGCAGACGTGCCGTTAAGATTACTGTCGACGAGATAACTTTCCGTGCCGAGCTCGACGCGCGCGACATCCTTGAGACGCAACGTTGCGGCGTTGGAGCTGGAACGCAGGATGATGTTCTCGAAAGCCGCAGCATCCGGCAAACGCCCTTGCGTGGTCGCCGTATAGGTGAACGGACCAGCTTGCGGGTCAGGCTGGTCACCGAAGCGGCCTGCTGCAAACTGCGCATTCTGCTCCTGAATGGCCGTCGAGACATCGCTTGGGGTCAGATTATACTGCGCCAGCTTGTCTGGACGCAGCCAGATACGCATCGAATAATCGATATTGCCAAGTAGCTGCACATCGCCAACACCCTGCAAACGCTTGAGGTCATCGACCACGTTTAGAAGCGCGTAGTTACCGACATAGGTGCGGTCATACCGATCGCTGTCGGAGAACATGGCGACCATGCCGAGAATCGTGGTGGAACGCTTGTCCACCGTGACACCGAGACGCTGAACTTCCTGCGGAAGCGACGAGGTCGCACGCTGCACGCGGTTGTTGACGTTGATGGTGGCCTGATCCGGGTCAGTGCCCAGAGCGAAGGTCACGGTCAACTGCATCGTACCGCTACCAAGGCTCGAGGACTGCATATAAAGCATGTTCTCGACGCCGTTGATCTGCTGTTCCAATGGCGCAGCAACAGTCTGCGCCACCGTTTCGGCACTTGCGCCGGGATAGGTTGCACTGACGACGACCTGTGGCGGCGTCAATTCAGGGTACTGCGCAATCGGCAGGATCCGGATACAGATCAGGCCAGCCAGCACGAGCACAATGGAGATGACCGCCGCGAAAACGGGGCGGTCGACGAAGAATCTATTCATTGCTTGCCTGCCGCCTGTTCTTTGCCAGCATCAGCACCAGCCTTATCGGGCGATGTCTGATTGCTTGCTTCAGTAGCTGCGTCGACCGGATTCACGGGCTTACCCGGAGCTGCCTTGATAAGGCCCTCGGTAATAACCCGATCGCCTGCGCTGAGACCTTCGGAAACCAGCCATGCGTCGCTCAGTTCACGAGCAACCGTGATTGGCCGCACTTCGACAATGTTGTCCTTGTTGACGACATATACAAACTGCGTTTGCGGGCCCTGAAGCAATGCAGCCTTCGGGATCGTGATAGCGTTCTTGACCTGAATGCCGAGAATCACTGCGCGGACGAACTGACCAGGGATCAGGCGACGATTCGGATTCTCTACGACCGCACGAGCGCCGAGCGTGCCCGTTTCGGTATCGAGCGACGACGAGGTGAAGTCGATCGTACCTTCATGATCGTAAGCCTGTCCGTCGCCGAACAGGACCTTGATCTTGAGGCGATCCGCGTCTTCACCCGTTGCACCGCGTTCAGCACGCAAACGGTCGATTTCTGCTGCTTCCGTATCTGTGAAGGAGAAATTCACATAAACCGGATCAAGCTGCATGATCGAGGTCAGGAGACTGGAAGATGCGTCTGTCCCGATAAGGCTGCCTTCGTTCACCTGCTCAAGGCTGGTGATACCGCTGATGGGCGCGGTGACCTTGGTATAGCTCAGATTGAGTTCTGCTGTGCGAAGCTGTGCTTTAGCTGCGGCAACCGACGCCTTGTTCAGGTCGCGCGTTGCGAAAGCGGAATCACGCACGGCGGTGCTCTGCACCTTCTGCTGGACGAGTTGTTCAGCGCGTTCAGCATCGCGAATGGATTGCTGATACTGCGCTTCAGCCTGCGCCACCTGTGCCTGAGCCTTTTCAAGCTCGGCCTCATAAGGCGCCGGGTCTATTTCGAACAACACGTCGCCTGCTTTGACTTCCGTCCCTTCGACGAAATTGCGGTGAAGCAATATTCCACCCACGCGCGCGCGCACCTGGACATCGCGATAGGCGCTGATGCGCGCCGCATATTCGTAGGTAACAGGTACGTCATGCGGCTTGACCACAGTGACGGATACCTGTGGCGGAGGCGGTGTTGCACCCCCCGGTGCTTGCGCCAGAACGGGTTGCCCCGCAAAGACGAGAAATGCGGCCCCTGCCGCAAAAAGCCGAATAGAACGGTTCATGGTCATGATGGGAGTGCCCTTGCTGTCGCGCGGTGCTGCCAATTTAACATACACAAGTGTTTGTAAACACGAACTACCGTGTTATAGTCAATCACCTAATATTACAGATCACGAATGAGTTATCCAGATTCACTGGCAAATTGGGCCATTAGTCTGCATCCATCCGAGAGAAATCATGCGAAGAACGAAAGCCGAGGCAGCCGAAACCCGGGAAGCCATTCTGGTGGCCGCCGAGCAGGTTTTCCTCGAGCGCGGTGTCAACCAATCTACACTGATGGAAATCGCCTGTCATGCCGGTGTGACACGGGGAGCGATTTATTTCCACTTTCACGACAAGCTTGAAATTGTCCGCACAATCATAGGCAGCGTCCGGTTTCCACAAGAAGAAATCATGTTGCAGGCAGCGGCTGTCGATCACCCCAATCCAATGCATGTTCTGGAACAATCGATTATCCAGGCGCTGCAACTTTTCTCCAACGATGAGCGGCAGCAGAACATTTTCATCATCATCAACCAGCGATGCGAGTTCGTTGGCGAAATAGCCCCGCTCGAAGAGCGTCTCAGAGAAGCACGATCCAATGTCCTCTCATTGTTTGCAGGATTGCTCGACGTGGCTGCCAGACGTGGGGAGCTTTCAAAAGAATGGACTGCTGACACGGCAGCGCCGATCCTGCTTTCCATGTTGAGCGGTCTCCTCAATGAATGGTTGCGGGGTGACAGGAACTACGATCTGGTAACCTATGGCGGCAAAGCAATCTCCATACTTATTCGGTCCCTGAGAAATCAGGCGCCTGAAGTGCACCAAACGGATTGACCGACACAATTGTGATATGGCTCGGCTAGTGTGGTGGCTTTGAATCCGAAATTCGTACACAACCTCACTCCCGCGTGAGACGAATTTCGGATTCGCCACACTAGCGAAGCTGCTATTTTTCCCCGATGCTAAGTTTCAACCTATTGTGATTGTTAAACTTAAAAATTGGGGAAGACGCTCGACTCTTTTTTAATTTACGCTTACGTCAATGTAACTCTTGCGAAGAGAGTAAAACTCGACCACATTTATGATTGAGGAGGCTGTCCGCGGGCGGGCGGCTTGGGAGACGGCGGGCGCGCAGGCGACCCTACTTAGGACGGAGCAATCCGGGGAGAAGAAATGGCAAAAAAAACGACTGGGCAAAGTGCATCCGTAGTTGAACCCGTCGCGGCAGATACAGCCGATAAAAGTGCGTCTCTGCGGGAAAAGATCTGGTTGAAGTCATACCCGGCGGGCGTTCCGCATGAGATTGATCTCAGCAAGACGTCCTCCATTAGCGATATGATTCTGGCTTCCTGCCGACAGTTCCCCGGTAACCCCGCCTTCACCTGCATGGGGAAGGACCTCTCTTTCAAGGAGTTGGACGAGCACTCACGCGCACTCGCAGCGTTTCTCCAATCGCGTGGTCTCGTCAAAGGTGATCGCGTCGCAGTGATGATGCCAAACATCCTGCATTATCCAATTGCGTTTACGGCTATTCTCCGCGCCGGTTTCGTGGTGGTGAACGTCAATCCGCTTTATACGCCACGCGAACTGGAACACCAGTTGAACGATTCAGGTGCCAAGGCATTGATTGTTCTGGAAAACTTCGCGTCGACGGTGGAAAAGACCCTCAACTCCGTCAATGTTCCCAATATTATTGTCGCGTCGATGGGCGACATGCATGGCTTGAAGGGCCACATCATCAATCTGGTCGTGCGCCGCGTAAAGAAAATGGTGCCGGTGTGGAACATTCCGGGACATATCCGTTTCAAGGATGCATTGGCTCAAGGCCGTGCCCAGTCCTTCAACCCCATTCCGGTTCAAGGTTCTGACCTTGCCTTCCTGCAATATACAGGCGGCACGACAGGCATCTCGAAAGGCGCCATGCTGACCCATAGCAATATTCTTGCGAATGTGGAGCAGATGCATGTCTGGATGGAGGTTGCATTCCGGAACAAGGGCAAGCCCAAGGCGCTGAATTTCGTGTGCGCCCTACCGCTTTATCATATTTTCGCGCTTACAGTGAATGCGATGATCGGCATCAAGCTCGGCGCGCGAAATATCCTCATTCCCAATCCGCGCGATATTGCTGGCTTCGTCAAGGAGCTGAAGAAATACCCGTTCCATATCTTTCCGGGCCTCAACACCCTGTTCAATGGCCTCATGAATAATCCAGATTTCCAGACCCTGGATTTCAAACCTCTTATTCTCACTCTCGGCGGCGGAATGGCTGTGCAACGTCCTGTTGCCGAACGCTGGCAGAAAATGACCGGTTGTCACATCACGGAAGGATATGGCCTTTCGGAAACCTCGCCCGTCGCCTGCGCCAACGCGCTCGATGCAACCGAGTTCTCCGGAACCATCGGCCTGCCCATGCCATCGACCGATGTGGCAATCCGTGACGATGACGGAAATGACCTGGCACTCGGTGAGGTCGGGGAAATCTGCGTGCGCGGTCCGCAGGTGATGAAGGGATATTGGGAACGCCCTGATGAAACCAAGCGCGCGATCATGCCCGATGGTTTCTTCCGCACGGGCGACATGGGCTTCATGGACGAACGCGGCTACACCAAGATCGTTGACCGCAAGAAGGACATGATCCTGGTTTCCGGCTTCAATGTCTATCCAAACGAAATCGAAGAAGTTGCCGCCGGTCATCCAGGCATTGTGGAGACCGCGGCTGTCGGCATACCGAACGAGCATTCGGGCGAAGTCGTGAAGTTGTTCGTTGTCCGCAGTGACCTCAACCTGACCGAAAACGAGGTTAAAGCCTATTGTGCCGAACGTCTCACCAACTACAAACGCCCGCGCGAAGTGGAATTCCGCGAAAGCCTGCCAAAGAGCAATGTTGGCAAGATTTTGCGCCGCGAACTTCGCGACTGAGAACGTTGAAATTTAGAAACAAATGCGGCCGGACATTTCATCCGGCCGCATTTGTTTCAGACTGAATCATGCAGAGGGCGGCGCCAGAGGCTGAACGATTTCCTGAAAAGGTGCCAGCGCTTCGCATCGAGCCGCCAGGCCAGCCAATGCCGGATATTTCTGTTCATTAAAGAGATTGGGATGGGCCTCGCGCAGAAAGCGAAGCGCGCAAGCCGCCGCGATATCGGCATGCCCAATATCGTCTCCAAACCAGTACGATGATTTCCGTTCTGCAAGATCACTTTCCAGAACATCCAGCACCCGCGCGATCTGCGTCTCGCACCGCTCAACCCAAACGTTTGATTTTTCGCTTCGCAGCAAACCTTCATAGAGGAGGCTTACGGCCTTATCGGCAAGACCGGTCGAAAGCGCGCATATCTTCAATGTCTGACGGCGTTCGGCACCTTTTGGCGCGATCAGCGGAGGCTTGCCGACTGCGATCTCATCGAGATAGTCGAGTATCGCCGCGCTTTCGATCACGACGTCGCCATCATCCAGCACAAGCGTCGGCACACGGCTCAGCGGATTAAACTCCGCAAGCCTGTCACGGTCACCAAATGTCGACCATGGTTTATGTTCGAATGGCAGGCCGTAGAGCCGCATGGCGATAGCGACACGCCGCACAAAAGGGGAATCATACTGGCCGATCAGGATCATGGACATAGCTCGGAAACGTTAAACGTCCCGCCATGCTACTCCACGCCAATCACACCGCAAGAGCATCGAAGATGAATTGTCCTGATGCTTCCATTCAATTCTCTGAATGGAAGCCCGCACTCATCTCCTCAGCAGTTCAGGCAGTCCAGCCACGCTGTCCAACACCACATCGGCATGAGGCTCCAGCGCCTCACGAGGAGAATTGCCGGATAGAACACCGACTGCAAGCCCTGCCCCGGCAGCATGGGCTGTTTCCAGATCATGCAGATTGTCCCCGACCATGGCGATCTCGTCGGGTGCCAATCCCAGCTTTTCTGCAAAATAGAGCAGCGGATCGGGATACGGTTTTGGGCGCGCCGCAGTGTTATAGCCGATCACGACGTCGAAGAGCCCATGGATACCCAGAGCTTTGGCGGTGGCGTGCGCACCGGCTTCGGAATCATTGGTAGCGATGCCTAGCCGGAAGCCCATTGTGCGAAGCACTTCCAATGTTTCGCGAACAGCTTCAATAGCAACCGCTGAGCGCGCACCTTCGGTGACGCAATAAGCATCATATTCTTCGACAAGCTTGCGCAACTGCTCCGACGCAATATCTGGATGCCAGAGCGAAACGATATCTTCGACTGTACCGGCGGCGATAACCGAATTGGCCCGGAAACGCTCGGTCAGCCAATCATACCCCCCCGCGTCGAGCAACGCGCGAGCCCTTATCTCGTCACCCTTTGCAGCGCGCTGCGCAAGCTGCCACGAGATTGAAAACCAGGTACGGTCGAAATCGATCAATGTGCCGTCCTTGTCGAACAGGACGGCACGGATCGACTTTATACGCTCGGCGGAAGGCTTGTCGCTCATGCTTCCAACGCACCGGCACGTTTCTTGACAACAGAAGGCTTCGCGCCAAGCAGTTTGAGAAGATCATCCCCACGACGAACATAGCGCAGCGAGCGACGGGTCAGGATGCGCCCGTCCTGCGGGGCAGTCAGCGTGATGTCGCCCTCTGGTTCACCCGGCTTCGTAACCACTGTAACCAGCTTCATGCCCGCCTTTACTTCATCGCCCGGCGCTACATGGAACAACACCATGCCGCCTTCCGGTGCGCGCAGCATCTCGACATGCGAAAGCGGTGTAACAAGACCCTTATATTCCGTCTCAAGCTTCACATTGTCGTCGCGGACAACACCCCGATGCACGAGGAATTTGTACAGGCCTTCGGCGTCGCCTTTGCCCATATCGGCATAAACATCACTCAAACCGCGGAATTCAACGGTCGTAACAGCCCGGCGCTTCATGTTGCGCTTGTCCGCCGGCAACTTCAGGACAGGATGGGCACAAGCTTCTTCAAAAGCTGCATCAGCAGTCGTGTCCCATGCGAGGATTGCTGTCGAGTTCAACGCGATAGCCAGGTCCTTCATATCCTCGGCAAACTCTTCCGCGATATAAACGTAATTTTCGCTCTCGTCGTCGCAATGCAGGTCGAGCACGATGTCATTTGGCAGAGCCAGCTTCAAAAGCGTCGCCTTCAAGCGCTGTGCTAGCGAAATCGGCGCATCCGGCTCCGGCAGTTCAGACGTGTCAAAATCCGGCAGCAGCGGGAAAGAGCGATTGAAATTGGTCAGCGAAAACGTCTCGAAACGACCGAGATGCTGATGTGCCTGCCACTGATTGGAGCCGATCGGGTTGGCTTGCGGAACAACGGTGATATTGCCAAGAATGCGCCCTTCATCGGCGGCCTTCTTCAACATCGGAACCAGGAAATGAAGAGCCGCCTGCCCCGGAAGTTCTGCACCGTGAAGCGAAGATTGCAAATAGGCGGAAGGCGCATCGCTGTCCTTGCCTGCAAAGCGCAGCACGCGCAACTCGATGGCATTTCCCGGTACATCGCCGGCAAATTTTACGATCTCGGTTTTCATTTCATTTCCCATTTTATTTCTCATGAAGAGAGCCGGGTTACGAACCCGGCTCTCCTTTATTTCTAGCTGTGCAGAGAATGCCGTCAAGCTTTCCTTCGCGCGTGCAGATGCGCGACAAGCCCTTGTGTGGATGCGTCGCGACCGTCGCTCGCTTCCTCGCCCGAAACCACCGGCAGAAGTTCGGTGGCAAGTTCCTTGCCAAGTTCGACGCCCCATTGATCGAAAGCATTGATGCCGAAAATCTGTGCTTCGACGAACACGCGGTGTTCATACAGCGCTACCAGACGTCCGAGAGCGAACGGATCGAGCTTGTCATGAACCAGCGTCAACGAAGGACGGTTGCCCGAGAAAACGCGATGCGGCGCAATGCGTTCGACTTCGCTTTCCGGAAGGTTCTTCGCTTTCAACTGCGCCCGCGCTTCATCAAGGGTACGCCCCTTCATCAAGGCCTCGGACTGTGCAAGGCAATTCGCCAGCAGCATTTCATGCTGATGGTCGAGGTGCTTTTCATGGCCCTTTGCCGCAACGATGAATTCGAGCGGAATGGTGTCGGTGCCCTGATGCAGAAGCTGGAAGAAAGCGTGCTGGCCGTTCGTACCAGGCTCACCCCATACAACCGGGCCGGTGGGACCGGAAACCGGCTTGCCATCGACCGTGACGCTCTTGCCATTCGATTCCATATCCAGCTGCTGCAGATAGGCAGGGAGACGGGCAAGACGCTGGTCGTAGGGAATGATCGCCCGGCTGCCATAGCCACAGATCGCACGATGCCAGTACCCGATAAGGCCCAGCCAAACGGCTAAGTTCTTTTCCAGCGGAGCATCTCGGAAATGCACATCCATCGAATGCGCACCTGCCAGAAACTTGCGGAAATCCTCCGGCCCAATCGCAATCATCACGGGCAGGCCGATAGCCGACCATACGGAATAACGTCCGCCAACCCAGTCCCAGAAACCGAAGACCCGGTCTTCAGCAATGCCGAAGGCAGCGACCTTGTCCAGTGCGGTTGAGACAGCGGCGAAATGGGCGCCCACAGCCGCTTCTCCAAGCGCTTCCGCCACCCATTTGCGCGCAGTCTGCGCGTTGGTCATTGTTTCGATGGTCGTGAACGTCTTGGAAGCAATGATCACAAGCGTTGTTGCTGGATCGAGGATGCCAAGCGTATCTGCAATGTGCGCGCCGTCGATATTGGAGACAAAATGCGCACGAGGGCCATCATGATATGGTGAAAGAGCCAGAGTTGCCATGACAGGTCCGAGGTCGGACCCGCCAATGCCAATATTGACTATATCGGTGATCTTCTTTCCGGTCGCTCCCTTGATGGCACCCGACCGAATACCGTCCGCAAATGCAGCCATACGGTCGAGCACTTCCTTCACGTCAGGCAGAACATTGTGCCCGTCAACGAGCACTTCCTTCGAGGAAGTATCGCGCAGCGCGACATGGAGAACGGCACGGTCCTCCGTGTTGTTGATGTGCTCACCCGCAAACATCGCCGCACGACGGCCTTCAACATCGGCAGCAACAGCCAGTTCCTTGAGGAGACCGATCGTTTCGTCGTTGACCCGGCATTTTGACCAATCGAACAGAAGGTCATCCAGGGATAGCGAATACCGCTCGAACCGGCCCGGGTCTGATTTGAACGCCGCGCGCATATCGTGCGGGGCCGAATCTGCCCAGTGCTTTTTAAGCTTTGCGACCGTTGCTTCAAGCTTCGTCGCGTCTCTTGCCATGATGCTACTCCCGAATCAAATCGATTTAATTGCGGACATTAAGCGCTTTAGAGAAGATTTGCGGCAAATAAATTACCGAACTTCCAATTTGGACAGAGTGTCATATACACCATATTGATCAATTTAGGGTGATCCACCTCGGAGTGAAGCATGGACCTGACCGGAGAAGAGCGGATTGCGGCGCCACGACAAGCAGTTTGGGATGCGTTGAACGACATCGAAACGCTGAAATCCTGCATTCCCGGTTGCGAAGATATCGAGCGTATTTCGGAAACAGAGATACGCGCCGCCCTCAAAGTGAGCTTTGGGATTCTGAAGGTTCGCTTTCACGGCATTCTAGAATTGTCGAATATGAAACCGCCGGTCTCCTATACGATCTCCGGCCATGGTGAAGGCTCCATAGCCGGCTTCGCACATGGTGCGACGGATGTGCGCCTGGACGAAGATGGTGACGGCACGATTTTATCCTACGCCATACGTGGCGATGCCGGTGGCAAGGTGGCACAGATCGGCACGAAATTGCTCGGTTCGGTCGCGCGAAAGATCGCGGACCGCTTCTTTGCCAATATCGCAGAAGCGGCATCGAACGCCGCCGCAAAAACGACCTGATCCGGCTTCACTCTTATAAAGCTGCAACGGCGCTCCCTAACAATCCGGTATGCGATAATTCGCAATACGTCTTGAAAGCCTGCTGGCATGAAACCCAGAGATATCGCGACCTATATTTTTCTTGCCGTAGCATGGGGACTATCGTTCCTCGTCGTGCTGCGCGTGGTCGAAGCCTTCGGCTGGGTTGGCGCGGTCACTTTCCGCTCCTTCATTGCCGCCGGAACGCTTTTTGCAATCGCGAAACTTTCCGGACGCAAACTTGATTTTCATGCCGGATGGAAACCTTTCGCAGTCGTCGGCGCAACAACGGTGGCGGGGCAACTGATCGGCCTTTCCTATGGTACGCCGCTGATCGGCACGGCGATGGCCGCTATCTGCGTTGCATCCATTCCGCTTTTCTCGATGGTTATCAGCCAGCTCTGGGGTCTTGAACGCATCACCTCGCGTGGCCTTATCGGCCTGCTGCTTGGCGTGACCGGCATCGTGCTTCTGGTTGGCTTCCCTGCCGTTGCTGTCACGCCGGCCTTCATCATGGGCTGTATTGCTGTGCTTTTCTCCTGTTTTTCTGCAGCTTTCGGCAGCAACTATGCCAGCCGCCGTCTTTCCGGCACCGGCTCATGGGAAACCACCATCGGCGCATTCGTCTTTGGCGGCATTCTGAGCTTGCCATTGATCGTTGCCGTCCCTGTGCCAGCCATGCCGGGGCCGGTTGATTTTGCTTACCTGCTGATTTCGGCATGTGTGATGAGCGCGCTTACCTATGTGCTTTATTTCAAACTGGTCGGAAATGTCGGACCGACAAAAGCCATCAGCGTTGAATTTGTGGTGACAGTCATCGCAGTTCTGGTCGGTGCGGTGTTCCTGAAGGAGCAGCTTTCCGTGATTCAGTTTGTCGGCGCTGCTATCATCATTGCAGGTTGCGCTCTGGTGCTGAGTTCGCGCCCGGCACTACCCAAAGAACCCCAAACTTTCCCGGTCTCGGAAGCGACGCCGGACGGTCTCAAATCCGATCCGCTTTGATTTCGCATTTTAGTTGAATGTCAAAGGCCCGCGCTCCTACAGCCGGGCCTTTTCTGCATTTGTAGTGCGGAATCCTCATAAATTGACCATATGATAAAAAATTTGACCTTCCGTGAAAATCTGTCATCCTGTCATTAACGGGCATCATATGACGACAAAGATCGCAGCCCGGAATAGTTGAGGCGCGCAAAGGGAACCCGCGCCAAAACGCAAGCAAAAATGGGAGATGCGATCCATGCGATCAGCAGAGAATTCGCCTATTGATGCAGTCGATAATCCGAGACACGCAAACGGGCCTGACATCCGTGGGGCGCGGCTTGAAAAGGCCGACTACGCGCATGTTTTCGACGATCTGCATCCGCCGCTTACCAAGCATGAAGCCATTGTGGAATCGGATCGCTGCTATTTCTGCTACGACGCACCGTGCATGAATGCCTGCCCGACCAGCATCGACATTCCGTTGTTCATTCGGCAGATCAATGCTGGCAATCCGGTAGGCGCCGCAAAGACCATTCTTTCGGAAAACATTCTTGGCGGCATGTGCGCCCGCGTTTGCCCGACAGAAACGCTCTGCGAAGAAGTGTGCGTTCGCGAAACTTCGGAAGGCAAGCCGGTCAAGATTGGTGAATTGCAGCGCTATGCCACCGATGTTCTGATGGAAACCGGCAATCATCCATTCAAGCGCGCGCCTGAAACCGGCAAACACATCGCTGTTGTTGGTGCCGGTCCGGCGGGTATCTCTGCGGCTCATCGCCTTGCCATGCATGGTCATCAGGTGACGATTTTTGAAGCGCGGCCCAAGGGCGGCGGGCTCAATGAATATGGTATTGCCGCCTATAAGACGGTCAATAATTTCGCCCAGCGCGAACTCGAATTCGTGCTCAAAATCGGCGCGATCAACGTCGAATATAACCAGACGCTTGGTCAGGACATCACCATTGAAGCCTTGAAATCTGGCTATGATGCAGTTTTCCTCGGCATGGGCATGCCTGGCGTGAATGATCTCGGACTGGCGGGCGAAGATGCGCCCAATGTGATCGATGCCGTCGATTACATCGCCAATCTGCGACAGGCAAAAGACCTCTCGTCTCTGCCCGTTGGCCGCAATGTCGTGGTTATCGGTGGCGGCATGACCGCTGTAGACGTCGCCATCCAGACCAAGAAGCTCGGCGCTGAAAACGTGACCATCGTTTATCGTCGCGGTCAGGAAAACATGAACGCCAGTGCCTATGAGCAGGAACTGGCGCAGATTCATGGTGTGGTGATCCGTCATTGGTTGCAGCCGCATGCACTTGAGCGGAGCGAAGACGGCACGGTCAATGCCGTGGTCTTTGAATACACCAATACCGATAGCGGCAAGCTTTCCGGCACCGGCGAATATCTCATTCTTGAAGCCGATCAGGTTTTCAAGGCAATCGGCCAGAAGTTTGAACCGGAGCCGCTAGCGGGTTCAGGTATCGGGCTTTCCAAAGGACGCATCAGCGTCGATGAAGATCGTCGTACATCCGTTGAGGGCATATGGGCTGGGGGCGACTGCGTTGCAGGTGGTCAGGATCTGACCGTTGCATCGGTGGAAGACGGCAAGGTTGCAGCAGAATCCATCCATGCGACGCTGACAAAACGTCCCGAAGCGATTGAAGGCTTTGCCGATGCGGTATTGTCGGGCGGCGCACTTCATGCACCCTCCCCGTCTGCTTCGCGCGACCGCAGTGTGCCTTTGGGCCAGGAACAGGGCTGAGGAGAGTAAAAATGGCTGATCTTTCAACGAACTTCCTCGGCATCAAGTCTCCAAACCCGTTCTGGCTGGCTTCGGCTCCGCCGACCGACAAAGCTTACAATGTCGAACGGGCTTTCAAGGCTGGCTGGGGTGGCGTGGTCTGGAAAACGCTGGGGGCTGAAGGCCCGCCGGTGGTCAACGTCAATGGTCCGCGTTATGGCGCGATCCATGGTGCCGACCGGCGCCTGCTGGGTCTCAACAATATCGAGCTGATCACCGACCGGCCGCTGGAAGTGAACCTGCGTGAAATGAAAGAAGTGAAGATGCGCTGGCCCGACCGCGCACTGATCGCTTCGATCATGGTGCCTTGCGAAGAAGAAGCATGGAAAGCTATTCTGCCACTGGTGGAAGAAACCGGCGCAGATGGCATTGAGCTGAACTTCGGCTGTCCGCACGGCATGAGCGAACGCGGCATGGGTGCGGCTGTTGGCCAGGTGCCGGAATATGTCGCCATGGTCGTCAAGTGGTGCAAGCAATATAGCCGAATGCCAGTGATCACCAAACTGACGCCGAACATCACTGATATTCGCAAGCCCGCACGCGGTGCCCATGCTGCGGGTACAGATGCCGTGTCGTTGATCAACACCATCAATTCCATCGTGTCGGTCGATCTCGACAGCATGTCGCCGGTCCCATCCATTGATGGTCGCGGGAGCCATGGCGGCTATTGCGGCCCGGCAGTGAAGCCGATTGCGCTCAACATGGTGGCGGAAATAGCGCGCGATCCTGAAACGCATGGCCTGCCGATTTCAGGCATTGGCGGGATTACCACATGGCGCGATGCAGCCGAATTTATCGCGCTCGGCTGCGGCACGGTTCAGGTCTGTACCGCTGCTATGACCTATGGGTTCAAGGTCGTTGAAGAAATGATCGACGGTCTTTCCGACTGGATGGATAGCAAAGGCTATCAGACGCTCGATGATTTCCGTGGCATGGCTGTGGGGCATGTCAGCGACTGGCAATATCTCAACCTCAATTATGTCACCAAGGCGCGGATCGATCAGGATCTCTGCATCAAATGCGGGCGTTGCCATATTGCCTGCGAGGACACCTCGCATCAGGCAATCACCAATCTGGTGAATGGTGCGCGGCACTTTGAGGTCATCGATGAGGAATGCGTTGGCTGCAATCTTTGCGTCAATGTCTGCCCGGTCGAGGATTGCATCACCATGGAGCAGATCGGTGATTTCGATCCGCGCACCAAGGCACCGATCCCGGCACAATATGCCAACTGGACGACCCATCCGAACAATCCGATGGCCGTGAAAGAGGCTGCGGAATAGAGCGCATCCCGAAAAGTGGGAACCGGTTTTCGGATAAGATGCGCGTAAAACAAATATCAAAAACGCCGGGCAAAAGCCCGGCGTTTTTCATTGCTGACAGATGATTTAGCGACTGACGCGTTTACCTTTTTCCGGCTCAAACACATGGCTTGTTGCCGGATCAACCGCAATGGTCAGCACATCGCCGGAACGCACCGTCAGGCGCTCGCGGAACAGACAGGTAACCGGCTGATCGCCGAGCTTGCCCATAACCATGATTTCCGAACCGGTCGGCTCAACGATTTCGACTGTGACCGGCACGCCGTTATCGGCAATCTTCATGTGCTCAGGGCGCATACCGTAAACGGCCTTGCCCGAAAGACTTGAATAATCGCCTTCAGGCAGCGGCAGACGGATGCCGCCATCAGCCACAAACGAACCTTCTTCGATCTTGCCGTTGACGAAGTTCATCGATGGCGAACCAATGAAGCCAGCGACAAACATATTGGCCGGACGATCATAAAGATCGAGCGGCGCACCGATCTGCTCCACCAGACCATCGCGCATGACAACGATCTTGTCGGCCATGGTCATGGCTTCGATCTGATCGTGGGTCACGTAAATCGTGGTGGTCTTGAGACGCTGATGCAGGCCCTTGATCTCGCCGCGCATCTGCACGCGCAGCTTGGCGTCAAGATTGGAGAGCGGTTCGTCAAACAGAAACACCTGTGGATCGCGAACAATCGCACGCCCCATAGCCACACGCTGGCGCTGACCGCCGGAAAGCTGGCGGGGGAAGCGGTCGAGCAGCTTGTTGAGGCCGAGGATTTCTGCTGCACGATTGACACGGCTGTCGCGTTCTTCCTTCGGCGCGTTTTTCAGCATGAGCGCGAAGCCCATATTGTCGGCCACCGTCATATGCGGATAGAGCGCATAGTTCTGGAACACCATGGCGATATCGCGTTCCTTGGCGCGCAGATCATTGACGACGCGCGGGCCAATGGCGATTTCACCATCGCTGATTTCCTCAAGCCCTGCGATCATGCGCAGAAGCGTGGATTTTCCACAGCCCGACGGGCCGACCAGTACGACAAATTCGCCGTCCTGAATATCCACGGACACGCCGTGCAACACGCCGACATTGCCATATTTCTTGATTGCATTTCGGATGGATACAGATGCCATCTTGAACCTCAACTCTTATTTGACGGCGCCTGCGGTCAAACCTGCAACGATCTGGCGCTGTGCGAAAACGGTTAGCAACAGGACCGGCAATGTCACCACAAGCGCCGCGGCGGCAAGTGGCCCCCAACTGACCTGTTCAAAGGACAGCATGTTGTAAACTGCGACCGGCAGGGTGCGTGTCTCGCGGCTTGCGAGCACGATGCCGAAAACGAAATTGTTCCACGAGAAGATCACCGCGAGGATGAGCGACACCACAACGCCGGGCTTGGCAATCGGGAGTGCAACTTTCATGAACACCTGCCACGAGGAAGCACCATCGATAATGGCTGCTTCTTCAAGCTCCATCGGTGTTGTCTCGAAATAACCGATCATGATCCAGATCACGATTGGAACGGTGACGACCAGATGGATGATGATCTGCGGCCAGAGTGTACCGAGCAGACCCAGCGTCTGGAACAGCAGGAACAGCGGAATCAGGTAAGAAAGACCCGGCGTCATACGTGCAATCATGATGACGATTGCCGATTTATGCGCCTTGAGCCGTGCGATGCCATAGCCTGCCGGAACACCAACCAGCAGCGCAAGCAATGTCGCCATACCGGTCACGAGAAGGCTGTTCCAAAAGTAGAGCAGGAAGTCGTTGGCCGCAAAGATATCGGTGTAGTTCGACCAGGCAAAGCGTTCCGGTATCAGGATCGGCGGGTAAGCACCGTTGTCGATTTCGTATTTCAGCGAAAGCGACAGCATCCAGACGAAGAAGAAGATTGCCGGCGACACGATGATGAACACAAGAAGTGCAGTGCCAAGCTTTGAAAGAATAGACTTGCTTGCCATGACCGGTCCTTAAGCGTTCCACTTGGTCCGCTGGCGCAGCGCCAGAAGAACCAGTGACATGGCGATAATGACAATGAAGAACACCACGGCAATCGCCGATGCGTAGCCAATGTCGTAATAGGAAAACGCCACGTTATAGAGATAGATATTGATCGTTTCCGACGCTGTTCCGGGACCGCCCTGCGTCATCGCATAAATGATGTCGAAGCTTTTCAGCGCATCAATCGAGCGGATGATGACAGCCACCATGATGAAGGGCAGGATCATCGGAAGGGTGATGTAGCGGAATTTCTGCCAGCCATTTGCACCATCGATTTCCGCGCTCTCAAACGGATCGCGCGGCATGGAGGCAAGGCCACCCAGCACGATCAGCATGACAAGCGGCGTCCACTGCCAGGTTTCAACAGCCACCAGTGACGGGATAACCGTGTTCTGATTGAATATCCATTCCTGCGGTGGAATGCCGATCAGCGACAGAAGATAGTTCAGAACGCCGAGCTGCGGGTGATACATCATCGTCCAGACAAGGGCGACGGCAACCGGCGTTGCCATCATCGGCATGACAAAGATGCCGCGCAAGAGCCCGCGCATTGGCAGCTTGCTGTCAAAGACCAGCGCTGCGATCGTGCCTAAAACCATCGGAGCCACGACCGACAGAACCGTATAGACAACCGTATGCCACATGGATTCCCAGAAGCGCATGTCGGCTGCAAGACGCAGATAATTGTCGAAGCCGACAAAGCTCTGCTCTCCACCAAGCTGCCACTGGTTGGTACTCATCCAGAGTGTAAACACCCATGGGAAGACGATCACCGCCCCGACGGTGATCAAGGCTGGAAGAACAAACGGCCAGTAGCTCGGCCGCAAGCGGCTCTTGCCAGTCTTGGTGGAGGAAGCTGCATTGGCAGCAGCTCCCGTTTTTGCTCCTGTCGGGGCGGCAGATGTCATTTTCCTTCGCTCCGTGCGAGGACCGGACGGAATTCCTCCGTCGCGCGTTTCATTTCAGCTTCTGCGTCCGCACCGTTCAGAAGATTGGTAAGGCCGACCCCGATGATGTCGCGGAATTCCGTGACTGGCACGATGACCGGCAGGCAGAGCTGGCTGATCGGGGCAGACTTCGAGAGAGCTTCCACCCAGCCTTCCGGCATGGTGACGCCCTTGCGCACGGCCTCATCGTCGATGACTGACTTGCGGAACGGAACGCCCGATCCCGACTGCAACAGGCGGGCACCCATTTCCTTGGAAATGGCCCACTGGCAGTAAAGATATGCGGCTTCCTTGTTCTTGGAGGCTTCGGTCACGCCGATGCCATCGCCTGTCGTCGGTGCTGCCTGGGCATTCGGGCCTGCTGGCATGACACCATAGCCAACCTTGCCGACAACGCGCGACTTGTTCGGGTCTTCGAGCGGTGGCGCAAAACCGATACCGTCGAGCCACATGCCGACACGACCCTGCAGGAAGTTCGACTGGCATTCAGCCCAGTTGAAGCCTGCAACACCGGGAGGTGCCGATTTGGTCATCAGGCGCTGATAGAGCTTGGCGGCTTCAATGCCTTCAGCCGAGTCAGTCTGTAGATTGCCATCCGCATCAACCGACTGCTTGCCATAGCCGAGCAGAAGGCTGGTATAGACCGGGGCATTGGCATTCTTCATGCCGCGCGCGACGAAACCATAGGTGTTGGTCGATGGATCGGTGAGCGCTTCAGCGGCTGCGACCAGCTCTTCGAAGGTCTTCGGAAATTCGATGCCCTTTGCGGCAAAGAGCTCCTTGTTCCAGTAGATGATCCAGTAATCGACCGAGAATGGCAGTGCGCCGAAACGGCCATTGGCATCCTTGGCGAAGGTCAGACCAGCGCTTGCGAAATCATCTTCCGTCAGCGACGCCTCGGTCAGCGTTGGGTCCTTCAGGAACGGATTGAGGTCGGCAAGCCAGCCACCCTTTTCAAACTGGCGCTTTTGAACGTGATAGCTGATATGGATGACGTCGAAGCTCGGACGGCCAGACGTCAGCTCGATCACCGCTTTCTGGCGCTGCTGCTGTTCCGGCATCTGTTCGGAATGCACCTTGATGCCAGTGAGCTCTTCAAATTCCTTCTGGTATTTCTGAAGAATTTCTCCTCGCGGGCTCTTGATGAGGTTTACTTCAAGCGTGGTCCCGGCAAATTTCTTCCAGTCGACTTTCGACTGGGCGAAAGATGGGCTGATACCCGTCATACCAGATGCAGCGATTGCTGCTGATCCCGCCAGAAACTGGCGACGTGTTGGACGTAATAGATTCATTACATGCTCCTCCCCTATCCTTCTTCCGGCCTGGCAACTCCTCTTGCCCGGCCCTGGTTGTTAAATCTGCAAAGCCAGCTTGCGCGCATTGTTGATGTGAACGGCGATGGCATCCATGGCTGTCTGCGGATCGCGTGTTTCAATAGCAGCAAGCACAGCCAGATGCTCCTGCATGACCGGGATAACACGTCCGGTGATGCGGAAACGCTCCTGATTGATCAGACGCATCTTGATGGTGTTCGTCTGATAGGCACGCCAGATGATTTCATTGTCGAGCGAGCCGACAATCGTATCGTGCAGGCTCCAGTCGATATTCTGCGCCCGTTCTTCAAGCTCCGGCGTTTCGCCTTCTGCCTTTGCACGCTCCAGCGTTTCCTCATGCTCCGCACGCAATGAACGCAGCAACTCGTCGGAAGCCGACTGACAAAAAATCGCAACCGACTCTTTCTCGATGAAAAGCCGGAACTGAAACGCTTCACGGATCAGATTGAGGTCAATATGGGCGATCTGGAGCCCGCGCTGAGGCACGGTCTTGATAAGACCTTCCGCTTCAAGACGCGGGATCAGTTCGCGGATAGCTCCCAGCGGCAAGCCCGTCATGGTGACGAGCTGGCGCTGTGAAACGAACTGGCCCGGATGGAAATCGCGCGCCAGCAAATGCTGGGTGAAGCTCTGATAAGCCTTATCCCGCAGTTTCACCGGTTCGTTATGATCTTCCGCCAAAGCCGTTCCCCTCTATCCTCCAAGGCTTATGCCGCCCTCAAGCTGCTTTTGCCATATGCAGACGGTCGAATACACTGCCAATTGCATCGAATTCCGCATCATTCAGCGAAATCAGCGGCGCACGTACACGACGCCATTCCTTGTCACCCGTATGACGCGCCACCATGGCCTTGACCGCAGGCGTTACGGGATAGTTCAACAACCGCTGCACGGCATCGACCAGTTCGGCATCATCCTGACCGTCATTGATCATGCGCAGCAGGCGGTGCGGGAACAGATTTGCCATGCCGGAAATCGCACCCTGCCCGCCGAGACGCACACCGGCCGCAAGGTCGCGTTCATCGCCGATCAGGATCGCAATATCCTTGTGGGCTGCAAGCAGCTTTTCCGTATAGGCCCAATTACCGGACGAATCCTTCACGCCCGTAATAATGTCACCGAAAGCCGCACGCAGACGACCGATGAGATCGACCGACAGTTCAACCGCAGTCACCGACGGAATATTGTAGAGAATGATGCTGCGCGCATCTTCACCCAAACCTTTGAAGACTGCCGAGAACCAGTCGAACAGGCCCTCATCGGAGAGGTTCTTGAAATAGGAAGGCGGCGCCAGAAGGATGGCCTTGCAGCCGCGACGCAACGCATCACCTGCCTGAAGAACCGCATCGGCAACCGAGTTCTCCATAACGCCAACAACGATATTGGCGGCAGGAAAGCCCTGCGCGATAAACGCATCAAGAAGGGCGGCGCGCTCGGCATCGGCAATCGACGAACCTTCGCCGGTCGTGCCGAACAGGGTTACGCTTGAGCAGCCATTATCAAGGCGTGCGCGTGCGTGCTTCAGCGCACGGCTGACATCGATTTTGCCATCTGCATCGAATGGCGTCGTGAGCGCTGCAGAGAGCCCGAAGCGCTCCTGCCCGGAATTGTTATGTGCCAAAACTGGCTCCTCCCAAATTTGAACTTTAAGTTTGCACATACTAACATGTTAGTAAAGAGTCAATTCGAGTTCAGTGTGCAATCGCGTCATTTTGGGGGAAGGATTTAGAGATTATCGGACTGGAACAATGCCGGTTTCAATGAAGGAAACAACTTCGGCCTGACTCGGTGAACCAGCGCGTCCACCAAAGCGCGCGCATTTGATGGCGGCAGCGGCATTGGCAAAACGGATGATGTCGGCAATCTTCCTGCCCTCAACCAGACCATGCGCGAAAGCACCATGAAAGACGTCGCCCGCAGCCAGCGTATCCACCGCATCGACCTTGAAACCGGCCACATGGGAAACAGGCTTGCCAGCACCTTCCGCCCAATAGCAGCCATCTGCGCCACCAGTAACAGACGTGAAAACATCATAGCGATTGCTGAGAATACGTACACATTCGACTAAATCCGTTGTGCCCGCAACACTGATGGCAGCAGGTTCTGACGCCACAATATGAGTTGCAAGCGGCAACAGCGTTTCCAGCAGTTCGACGGGTGCCGTATCAGCATCAAGTATCGCCGGAATACCTGCATCGCGTGCCGCACGCAGCGCCGTTTCAGCAGCCCATGGCCAGCGAACATCGGTCATGACGGCAGCATAGGCTCCTGCCGTAATCGGCGGCACCGGATCAGATGGACTTGCAAGCCTGCGATCATAAAACGGCACGATGATGCGCTCACCATTCGCATCGACAAGGATCGAAGAAAATGCCGTGCGCGCGCCTTCCAGCCGCCGGATATAGGCACAATCAATGCCTTCGGCTTCAAGCTCTGCAACAGCGCGATCACCCACCGGATCAACCCCGGCAGAAGCCCAGAGCGCCACATCACCGCCAAGCCGGGCAATCGCAGCGGCTGCACTTGAAGCCATGCCGGCTGCGATTTCCACGGCTTCGCGCGGCAGATATTTACCTGCCGCGTGTGGGAGTTCATCAAGGCGGAGAATGGTGTCCATGGTGAGGGCACCAACGCAGAGAATTTTGGAAGTCATGATTAGGAAATGAGACCTTCCGAGCGAAGCGTCGTCCAGAATTCGCCCGGGATCGACTGCTCGAACCAGACGACATTCTGCCTGATCTGTTCCGGCGAACGAACACCGATCAGAATAGAGCTGACGGCCTCGTGCATCATCGGGAACTGCATGGCGGCAGCGGCGAGCGGCACATGATACTCATCGCAAATATCATGCAGGCGATTGGTGCGAGCAATGATTTCAGCAGGCGCGTCGGCATAATCGAACTTCTGTTCGCCGCCGCGCGGTGCAGCCAGAATACCGGAGTTGAACACACCGGCTATCACCAGCGCCATGCCACGCTTTTGTGCCAGCGGCAGAAATTCCTTTTCGGACACCTGATCGAGTAGCGAATAGCGGCCAGCCAGAAGCGAACAATCAAGATCAGCCTCGTCGAGCGCATCGCGAATGACCTGCCATTCATTCACACCAAGACCAAAACCCTTGATATTGCCTGCCGCGCGCAACTCGGTCAGCGCACGGAAACCACCGCCCTTGGTCAGCGCATTCCAGTGAAGTTCGTGTCTGTCGCCATGGGTCACGCGACCAATATCATGAACATAGAGAAGATCGATTTCCGGAAAGCCAAGACGCTGCTGGCTGTCATCGAAGCTCCGCATGATGCCATCATAGCTGTAGTCAAAAACCTCACGAAAATTGAGGCCATTGTGCCAGCCCGAATCGAACGGATTTTTCGGCAGTGGTGGAGGTAAGGTACGACCAGCGCGCTCATTGGCCATCAAGCGCCCGACCTTCGTTGAGACAACAGCACGCTCGCTCTTTTCGCGCAGCATGTCGCCAAGAAGGTGTTCGCATCGGCCGTAGCCGTACATCGGCGCGCTGTCGAAATAGCGGATACCACTGCTCCAACCGGCTTCCAGCAATGCGTCCGCGTCAGCACGGGAAACAGGCGCATAAAGCCCACCCAAAGGTGCAGTACCCAGACCAAGCGCGGTTACAGTCAGGCCGGTGCGGCCAAGCGCCCGCTTCTCGGATGCCTTTAATTGCATGGGTATTTCCTCCATCGCGGCACGCAGAATGCCGCACTCCGTTTTCGCGCATCTTGTTCCGAAAACCGCTTCGCACTTTTCGGGATGCGCTTTGTTTTTCGCGCATCTTGTTCCGAAAACCGCTTCGCACTTTTCGGGATGCGCTGCCTCTTCCAGCGATTGATAGGAGCAAGCTTGCAGAAGCGCAATCGGAAAAGCATGCGCATGCGAACAGTCCATTCACTCGCAAATAAACCGCTCTTGACAGCCTTGAATTCCTGCCGATATTACTATGATGTCAGACCAATTTTAAAACCAATAAGGGAACCAGGTCTGATCTGATTGCGCTTCAAGTTTCTAGGCCAGTCTGTGAAGTGGAGGCAGGATGAAAGATCGCAGGCTGCTGCAGATTGCGCCATTACCGCCGATGGATCGCGCCCGGCAGGTAACGGACGCGCTCGCCAATTATATCGCGACAGCGCATCTTCAGGCCGGAGACCGCCTCCCCGCAGAGCGCGAACTGATGGCAGCACTCGCAGTCGGTCGTTCCACCATTCGCGAAGCAATCCGACACTTTCAGGCGCTGGGTGTGATCGAAGCCCGCAAAGGCAGCGGCACGTATCTGCTGAAGCCGATTTCGGCGGCAACCATCCACATGCCGCTTTCATTCGACCCCGCGCAATTGCGCGATGCATTGCTGCAATCGCTTGAAGTGCGCCGTGGTATCGAAGCCGAGGCCAGCATGGTCGCCGCCCGCAAACGCACGGCAGAAGACCTCGTTATCATCGAACGCAACCTCGATGAGATGGAGCGCGTTCATATCGCGGAAGGCACGTCAGGTCCGGAAGATCTGGCGTTTCACCTCGCCATTTATGACGCGACTCATAATCCGCTTTTCAGACAATTGCTCGAACAGATGCGCGAAGCCTTCTTGCACTTCTGGGATCATCCGTTCGAGCGGATCGACTTCGCGCGGCGAACCTTTCCGTTCCACCGCACGCTCTTTAACGCCATCGTGGCTCAGGACCCTGAAGCCGCTCGGCAGGAAACACTCAAAATCCTCGACATTGTCGAGGAAGACATCAAGGAAATGTCCAAATGACTGACGGGATGGATCCGCTGGATTTCGCAGCGCTTACGGTTGCCCACGATGAAGGCAATGCTTTCGACGCCGTGGTTCCGCCCATCGTGCAGACATCACTTTTCACCTTCCCAAGCTATGACGACATGGTCGCTTCCTATCGCGGCGAAAAGGTTCGCCCGATCTACACGCGCGGCCTGAACCCGACCGTACGGGCATTTGAAGAAATGCTGGCGAAACTTGAAGGCGGCGAAGACGCGCTGGGGTTTGCCAGCGGTATGGCTGCGATCTCCTCAAGTGTTCTGGCATTTGTTAAGCCGGGTGATCGCATTGTTGCCGTGCGCCATGTCTATCCAGATGCGTTCCGCCTGTTCGGCACCATTATGAAGCGCATGCAGGTGCAGGTAGACTACGTCGATGGCCGCGACGAGGAAGCGGTCGCAAAAGCCCTGCCCGGTGCAAAGCTCTTCTACATGGAAAGCCCGACAAGCTGGGTTATGGAAGCCCATGATGTCGGCGCCTTGGCAACGATTGCCAAGCAGCATGGCGTGCTGAGCATCATCGACAACAGCTGGGCCAGCCCGATCTTCCAGCGCCCGCTGTCGCTTGGCGTTGATCTCGTCGTGCATTCAGCATCGAAATATCTTGGCGGCCATAGCGATGTCGTCGCCGGTGTCGTGACCGGTTCGAAAGAGTTGATTAACGCAATCCGCGCAGAAACCTATCCATATCTCGGTGGGAAGCTTTCACCGTTTGATGCGTGGCTTCTGGTGCGCGGCATGCGCACTTTGCCAACACGCATGAAGGCGCACGAGGCTTCAGCGCTGGAAATCGCAAAGCGTCTTCAGGCGCTGGATGTGGTTGAAACCGTCTGCCACCCGGCACTTGCCAATCGTCTGCCTGCGGGTCTCAAGGGCACGTCCGGTCTCTTCTCGGTCATCTTCCGGGAAGGCGTGAACATTCGCGAATTCTGCAATCATCTTGATCTGTTCAAGCTCGGCGTGAGCTGGGGCGGACATGAAAGCCTGATCGTGCCGGGCGAAGTCGTGCTGCAGCAGAAGGCACAGCCAAATTCGGCGCATACGTTCGGCATCGACCCGCGCTCCGTGCGCCTGCATGTCGGACTGGAAGGAACGGAAGCGCTGTGGCGGGATATCGAAGGAGCGCTCGCAGCATCGACCGAATAACGAAAATCCAGTGAGGAGCAATAAGGGGAACTGCAATGAAAAAACTAATAGCAGCCGCATTCGCAACCATGCTTTTGAGCGGTACGGCGCTTGCCGATACCACGCTGAAGCTTGTTGAAGTCATCACCAGCCCGGAGCGCACAAAGACGCTCGAATCCATCGTTACCAAGTTTGAGGCAGCCAATCCGGGCACCAAGGTCGAGATCATCTCGCTGCCATGGGGCGAATCCTTCCAGAAATTCGCAACCATGGTTTCGGCTGGCGAAATTCCCGATGTCATGGAAATGCCGGACACCTGGGTTTCGCTCTATGGCAACAACGGCATGTTGGAGAACCTCGAACCTTATCTCGAAAAGTGGGAAACCACTCCAGACCTGACCGAACGTGCGCTTGAGCTTGGCCGAAGCGTCAACAACACAGCATATACGCTGCCTTACGGCTTCTATCTGAACGCCATGTTCTACAACAAGAAACTGCTTAGCGAAGCCGGCGTCTCCGAGCCGCCGAAGACGATGGACGAATTTGTCGAAGCTTCCAAGAAGATCGCAGCCCTTCCCGGCAAATCCGGTTTCTGTATGCGTGGCGGTCCCGGCGGCCTCAATGGCTGGGTGATTTTTGCTGCATCCATGGCGGGCAACAACAAGTTCTTCAATGAAGACGGCACCTCGACCATGAACAGCGAAGGCTGGAAAAAGGGCATCACCTGGATGGTCGATCTTTACAAGAACGGCCTTGCACCAAAGGACAGCGTCAACTGGGGCTTCAACGAAACCGTTGCCGGTTTCTATAGCGGCACCTGCGCCTTCCTCAACCAAGACCCGGATGCACTGATCGCCATTGCCGAGCGCATGAAGCCGGAAGATTTCGGCGTTACCATCATGCCGAAGGGCCCGGATGGCAAGACCTTCCCGACCATCGGTTTTGCCGGATGGTCAATGATGAGTGGAAGCAAGAACAAGGATCTTTCCTGGAAGCTGATCTCGATGCTGGAAGGCCCGGAAGGCAACATCGAATGGAACAAGCGCACCGGTGCATTGCCGGTTCTCAAATCCGCTCAGAACGATCCGTTTTATAGCGGCGAGCAGTTCAAGGGCTGGTTCGATGAACTGGCTGACAAGAACGTCGTTCCAACCGTCATGCCGACCTATCTGGAAGAATTTGCCTTCTTCAAGGATTCGCTCGTCATCAAGACCTCGCAGGAAGCGCTTCTCGGCGACATTACGCCGGACCAGCTCGCCGACCAGTGGGCAGAATATCTGACCAAGGCGCAGCAGAAGCACCTTTCAAAGCAATAGCACCATGAACAGCTTGCAGGCGTGGAACAACCGCGCCTGCAAAGCGAATGATGCAGCCCCGCGAAGGGAAAAATGATGAATGACACCGCTTCCATAAAGGCCCCGGTGCGCAAAGAAGTGCCGAGTGAAAAGCAGGACCGCCGCAGCTTTTTGCAGCGACTTGCGCACGCCTCCGAACCTTATCTCTACAGCGCCCCCGCACTGATCCTCATCGGCGCCATCATGCTGGTTCCGCTGATCCTCGGCGTCTCCTTTGCCTTTCGCGACATTCAGTTGCTTAACCCGTTTTCGGGTGGCTATGTGGGGCTTGATCATTTCCGTGAACTTGCGACCGATCAGGCTTTCTATCGTTCCTTGAAAAACACACTCTGGTGGACCGGTTGCTCCGTGCTGCTGCAATTCGTTTTCGGGCTTATTCTTGCCCTGCTGCTCGACAAGCCATTCGCCGGACGTGGGCTGGCACAGGCGCTGATCTTTCTGCCATGGGCTGTGCCGACCTTCCTCACAGGTCTTAACTTTGCATGGCTTTTTAATCCGGTTATCGGCCCGCTGCCACACTGGCTACATGCAATCGGCCTTCTAAGCGCGCCAGACAACATCCTGTCCGACCCTAATCTGGCCATGTGGGGCATCATTACCGCAGGTGTGTGGTGGGGTATTCCGTTCTTTGCCATCACCATGCTGGCCGCTTTGCAGGCTATCCCGCGCGATCTTTATGAAGCAGCAGCGATCGATGGCGCTGGCCCCGTCCAGCGTTTTCTCTCGATCACGCTTCCCTATCTTGCGCCAACCATGGCCATCACCATTTTGCTGCGCACCGTCTGGATTGCCAACAGTGCCGATCTGATCGTCGTGATGACCGGCGGTGGCCCTGCCGACCGGACCCAGATCGTCGCCAGCTATATCTTCACGCAAGCCTTCAAACGGCTCGATTTCGGCTATGCCTCGGCGATTGCGATTGTCCTGCTCGTCTTGCTGATGGTCTATTCGATGCTCATTGTGCTGTTGCGCCAGACGCTTCTGAACAAGGATTGAGGCCATGACCAACCGTAAGCTCCTCCTTGTTGGCGCGCATCGCATTGCCATTCTGCTATTCGTCCTGTTTGCACTGTTTCCGATTTTCTGGCTGGTGAAGGTTTCCGTCACGCCTAATGATCTGCTTTACAGCGAAGGCGTACGGCTCTGGCCATCGCGCATGACGTTCGATCACTTCAGCCATGTGTTGAACAACAGCTCGTTTCCGCTGTTCTTCCGCAACAGCCTGATCGTATCCGGCTCAACCGCCATTATCGTTACGCTGCTGGCTTCGCTGTCCGGTTATGCGCTTTCACGTTTCAACTTCCGCGCCAAATACTGGATTGTGGCGCTGATGCTGCTGACGCAGATGTTTCCGCTCGTGATGCTGATCGCGCCAATCTACAAGATCATGGCACCGCTCGGTCTCACCAACAGCCTGATCGGCCTCATCATCGTCTATTCGGCATTCAATGTGCCTTTTGCCACCTTCCTGATGCAGTCGTTCTTCGACGGCATTCCGAAGGATCTCGAAGAAGCCGCCAAGATCGACGGCGCAACGCAGTTCATGGCTTTCCGCCAGATCATTCTGCCGCTGACCCTGCCCGGTATTGCTGCAACGCTCGGCTTTGTTTTCACCGCAGCGTGGAGCGAGCTTCTGTTCGCGCTGATGCTGATTTCCGGCAATGATTCAGCCACGTTCCCGGTCGGGCTTTTGAGCTTCGTCTCAAAATTCTCGGTCGATTTCGGACAGATGATGGCAGCGGGCGTGCTCGCGCTGATCCCGGCCTGTCTCTTCTTCTTCCTCATTCAACGATATCTCGTGCAGGGCCTCACGGCTGGCGCGGTCAAAGGCTGAAAGGATTTTTCCCTATGGCTTCCATCGATATTCAGTCAGTCCGCAAAAGCTATGGCGAACATGCTGTTCTGCACGGCGTTGATCTTGAGATCAAAGATGGCGAATTCATCGTGCTGGTCGGCCCGTCAGGCTGTGGCAAATCCACCTTGCTGCGCATGATTGCAGGACTTGAAGACATCACCGCCGGCCAGGTGCAGATCAGCGGCAAGCGCGTCAATGAACTGGCACCCAAAGACCGCGATATTGCGATGGTGTTTCAGTCCTATGCGCTCTACCCGCATATGAGTGTCGCCGACAATATGAGCTACAGTATGCGGCTGCGTAAAACGCCGAAAGAAAAGATCGCAAGCGCCATCAAATCGACCGCCGCCAAGCTCGGCCTTGATCCTTTGCTGGAGCGTCGTCCGAAAGCGCTTTCCGGCGGCCAGCGTCAGCGTGTTGCCATGGGCCGCGCCATTGTGCGTCAGCCCAAGGCCTTCCTCTTTGACGAGCCGCTTTCCAACCTCGACGCCCGTCTGCGCGAGCAGATGCGCGCTGAAATCAAGAAGCTGCATGGCGAGCTGAAAGCCACATCCATCTATGTGACACATGACCAGATCGAAGCCATGACTCTGGCCGACCGTATCGTCGCCATGCATGGCGGTGTGGTGCAACAGGTCGGCTCTCCACTGGAGCTTTATGACCGCCCGGCCAATCTCTTCGTGGCGGGTTTCATCGGCTCACCCGCCATGAACTTCCTTGATGTGGCCTATCTTGAACAGGATGGTGGTCCGCGTCTGAAACTCAAGGACGGCACGCTCATCGCATTGCCGCAGCCCTTGAAGCTCAAGGACGGCGCGAGCGCTACGCTTGGCATTCGTCCAGAGCATGTGCATATCGAGAATTCAGCAGGACTGGCGGCTGATGTCGATCTGGTCGAGCCGACTGGCTTCGGCATTATCCTGCATCTCAGCCTGCATGGATTGCCGTTCAAGATTTTCACGCTGGCTCGCGATGCGCTTCATGCGCAGGGCTCCATTCAGGTGAGCTTCCCGGCACAGCACCTTCATCTTTTCGATGGCGAAGGAAACCGGGTAGAGCTGCAAGTGGCTCAGTAATCCGCGGCAAAGCGCGCTTGAATGCTCTGTGACAGAAGCGCAACCGGACGCGTTATGTCACCCGGCGGGTTCCATAAAAGCTCCTCGATCTCGCTGGATGCAATTGGAACCTGACCATCTTTCAGCTTGAGGTGAAACAACTCCGCCTCAACCGTTGCATCGACTTCGTTGGCGGCAGGGGCTGCCATTTTTGCTGCATAGCGCAACTGGCTCTCATCAATGAGAATGCCGAGTTCTTCCTCGATCTCACGGATGAGTGCGATTTGAGGCTGCTCGCCCGCATCGATCTTGCCGCCGGGCTGGAAGAAAATCTCGCTGCCCCGCTTGCGTACAAGGAGGAAACGGCCCGCTTCATCGCGGACAATGGCTGCTGCAATAAGAATCGTTTTCATGATGACGAATTCTGGTTGCGTGGGCGAATGCCGTCAAGAATGATGGCGCTTACCGCATTGGCTGTTTCATCATAAAACCCGGGCTCCTCGGAACGCTGCCCGAGAACGGCGCCGACCTGCACGGAAAAATCCGAATAATGCTGCGTCACCGCCCATATGGTGAAAATCAGATGATAAGGATCGACCGGAGCTAATCGCTTTTCAGCAATCCATCGATGAATGACAGCCGCTTTTTCATCGACCAACTGCTTCAGGTGCCCTTTGAGAAAATCAGAAATCGCCGGAGCGCCATGCAGAATTTCATTGGCGAAAAGGCGTGAAGCCTCCGGTTTCTTCGCCGACATTTCAAGCTTCACGGCGATGTAGCGCCGCAATTCTTCCAGCGGGTCACCGTCCGGATTAATGTGCTCGAAAGGCTCCAGCCAGGTGGCAAGCGTATCTTCCAGCACGGTCACGTAGATGTTCTGCTTGCGCGGGAAATAATAAAGCAGGTTCGGCTTCGACATGCCTGCCTTCTCGGCGATCTGATCGACCGTCGAACCTCGAAAGCCATAAGCCGAAAAAACCTCCAGAGCGGCATCGAGGATAAGCCTGCGATTTATACCCTGAATGCGTGTCGCACCTTCCGACTTGTCGTTCGACATTTTCTCGTTCTCGACCATGTCGGTCCGTGAGTCTGAAGGAGCTGTGGCCATTTGACACCTTTCAGCAGTGTAGAATTTTTCAAAAGCGCTTGACCATATTCAAACGCTCTTCTAGCCTGCAATTTGACCAACTAGTCAAGTTTTTGCCCGCAAGGCAAGAATATTGTGGCCAAAGAGCCGGGTCGTGGGAACATATATTGGCGGGTGGATGCGGGCTAGCAGTATAATGGCTCGAATTTGAACGCACATACATAATGCGGAGGCAGAGCGCATGGTGCTCACCAGCAATCTTAGAGTCAACGGCGATCGTCTTTGGGACAGTCTGATGGACATGGCCCAGATCGGGCCCGGTGTGCGCGGTGGTAACAACCGCCAGACCTTGACTGATGAAGACCGCGAAGGCCGCAAACTGTTCCAGAGCTGGTGCGAAAAATCCGGGCTGTCCATGGGCGTGGACACGATGGGGAACATGTTCTTCACGCGCCCCGGCGAAGATGCCGAAGCCGATCCGGTCTATATGGGCAGCCATCTCGACACGCAGCCGACCGGCGGCAAATTCGATGGCGTGCTGGGTGTGCTCGGCGGCCTCGAAGTGATGCGCACGCTCAACGATATGAACATTAAGACGAAGCGGCCCATTGTCGTCGTCAACTGGACGAATGAGGAAGGCACGCGATTTGCCCCGGCGATGCTCTCATCGGGTGTTTTTGCCGGTGTGCACGAGCAGGACTGGGCCTATCAGCGCACAGATGCCAAAGGCAAGAAATTCGGAGACGAACTGGAGCGCATTGGCTGGAAAGGCGATGAACCGGTTGGGCAGCGCAAAATCCATGCGATGTTCGAGCTTCATATTGAACAGGGACCAATCCTTGAGGTCGAGCACAAGGACATCGGTGTTGTCACGCACGGTCAGGGCCTGTGGTGGCTACAGGTAACCTTGACCGGCAAGGAAGCGCATACCGGCTCTACACCTATGAAGATGCGCAAGAATGCAAGCCTTGGCCTCGGCAAGATGCTGCAGCTCGTCAACGAAATCGCCATGTCTCACCAGCCGGATGCGGTGGGCGGTGTCGGCCATATCGACGTCTCACCCAATTCACGCAATGTGCTTCCGGGTCAGATCGTTTTCACCGTGGATTTCCGCTCGCCCAATCAGGATGTGCTGGACGATATGAAAACGCGGTTTGAAAAGGAAGCGCCAAAGATCGCCGCAGAACTGGGCATCGGCATCGAGATTGAAGTGGCCGGACATTTCGACCCGGTGACTTTTGATGATGGCTGCGTGGTGGCGATCCGCAATGCGGCAGAGCGACTTGGCTATAGCCATCGCAACATCGTTTCCGGCGCGGGCCACGATGCCTGCTGGGTCAATCGCGTCGCACCAACCGCCATGGTTATGTGTCCATGCGTGGACGGGCTCAGCCATAATGAAGACGAGGATATTTCGAAGGAATGGGCGTCGGCGGGAACCGACGTGCTTCTGCATGCGGTATTGGAGACTGCTGAAATTGTAAGCTGATTTCACAACCATCCACTACTGCTACTGTTCGCAACAAAACCAAAAAGGGGAACGACGAACAATGGCAAAGGTCATCAAAGGCGGAACCGTCATCACGGCTGACCGCACCTTTAAAGCCGATGTTCTCATCGAAGGCGAAAAGATTGTCGCTGTCGGCGACAATCTCTCCGGCGATGAAGTCATAGATGCATCCGGCTGCTATATTATGCCGGGTGGCATCGACCCGCACACCCATCTGCAAATGCCCTTCATGGGGACCTATTCTTCCGACGATTTCGATACCGGAACGGCGGCTGCCCTTTCCGGTGGGACGACGATGGTGGTCGATTTCGTGCTGCCGGATTCCGAAGGCAATCTGCTCGACGCGCTTCAGGAGTGGTTCCAGAAGGCTGGCAAGGCGCGCACTGATTATTCGTTCCATATGGCGATCACCGGCTGGAACGAGCGCACTTTCAATGAAATGGCCGAGGTGGTGAAGCGCGGCATCAACACCTTCAAGCACTTCATGGCCTATAAGGGCGCTTTGATGGTGAATGATGACGAGATGTTCGCCTCGTTCCAGCGTTGTGCGGAACTGGGTGCCATGCCGCTCGTTCATGCTGAAAACGGCGACATTGTTGCGCAGTTGCAGGCCAGGCTGATGGCCGAAGGCAACGATGGGCCGGAAGCACATGCCTATTCGCGTCCGCCGGAAGTGGAAGGCGAAGCAACCAATCGCGCCATCATGATTGCCGATCAGGCAGGCGTTCCGCTCTATGTTGTGCATGTTTCCTGCGAACAGAGCCATGAAGCCATCCGCCGTGCCCGGCAAAAGGGTATGCGCGTGTTCGGCGAGCCTTTGATCCAGCACCTGACGCTTGACGAGAGCGAATATCATAACAAGGACTGGGATTATGCTGCGCGCCGGGTAATGTCTCCGCCATTCCGTGACAAGGTCAATCAGGACAGCCTGTGGGCCGGTCTTGCGGCTGGCAGCCTGCAATGCGTTGCAACCGACCATTGCGCATTCACCACCGAGCAGAAGCGTTACGGCATCGGCAATTTCACCAAGATTCCGAATGGAACGGGCGGCCTCGAAGAACGCATGCCAGTGTTGTGGTCGCGCGGCGTGCGCACTGGCCGCCTGACGCCGAACGAGTTCGTGGCTGTCACCTCGACCAACATTGCCAAGATCTTGAACATCTATCCGCAGAAAGGCGCCGTGCTGCCGGGCGCGGATGCTGATCTTGTCATATGGGACCCGGAGGCCACCAAGAAGGTTTCTGCAAAAACACAGCATTCCTCCATTGATTACAACGTGTTCGAAGGCTTTGAACTCAAGGGCCTGCCGAGGACGACGCTTTCACGCGGGCGTATCGCTTTCGACAAGGGACATGTCACGGCAGAGCCGGGTGACGGGCGCTTCGTCGAGCGCGAGCCGAACGGTGCCGTCAATCGGGCGCTGTCGCAATGGAAGGAAATCGTTGCGCCGCGCAAAGTGGAGCGCAGCGCCGAACATATGCCGATAGGGGTCTGAGACATGGCCATCGTCCAGCTTCGGGAACCGCGCATGAGTTTGAATGACAGCATGGCCCCGGAACGGGGCGAGGCAAATGCGCAGACAGTGATCGACATCAAAGACTTGTCGCTCGTCTTCGAGACGAACGACGGACCTGTCCATGCGCTGTCCAACATTGATCTTGCCGTTAAGCGCGGCGAGTTCGTTTCTTTCATCGGACCTTCGGGATGCGGCAAGACTACCTTGATGCGCGTCGTGGCCGACCTGGAGCAGCCAACCTCAGGCTCCGTAACGGTGAACGGAAAGACGCCTGAACAAGCCCGCCTCGACCGGTCCTATGGTTATGTATTTCAGGCGGCCGCTCTGTTTCCCTGGCGCACCATCGAAGACAATATCAGCCTGCCGCTGGAGATTATGGGGTTCTCCAAGGCAGAAAGGCGCGAGCGGATCGAAAAGAACCTCGCGCTCGTCAACCTGTCAGGCTTTGGCAAAAAATATCCCTGGCAACTTTCCGGCGGCATGCAACAGCGCGCATCGATAGCTCGTGCTTTATCATTCGATCCGGACATGCTGCTGATGGACGAGCCCTTCGGCGCTCTGGACGAAATCGTGCGTGACCATCTCAACGAACAGCTTCTCAAGCTTTGGGCCGCGACCCGCAAAACCGTGATTTTCGTCACACACTCGATCCCGGAAGCGGTGTTTCTCTCGACCAAGATCGTTGTCATGAGCCCACGACCGGGCCGCATTCATGAAATCATCGATTGCGATCTTGGTCCTGACAGACCGCTTGAGATTCGCGAATCTGAAGCATTCCTGAAAATTGCCCATCGGGTTCGTGAGGGGTTACGTCTGGGGCATATCCATGATTGAGGATACTCAGAAACCGCATCGTGCTGGAGATCGCCCATGAAAGGCTTTTTGCACGACAGATTTATCCCCGTGGCAACCATACTCGCCGTCATTATTGCGCTTTGGTACGGCCTGGCGGTGGTGCTCAACGCGCCGTTCGAGCGGGATCAGGCGACACGCGCAGGGACAGAAATCCCCTTCTCGACGCTTGTCGCCAATACGATGCATCAGGACCGTCCGGTCCTGCCCGCACCGCATCAGGTAGCTGAAGAAATCTGGAAAACCGTCTTTGGAGTCAAACCGAGTTCCAAACGCAGCCTGATCTATCACGGATGGGTCACATTATCGTCCACCCTGCTCGGTTTTGTGCTGGGATCGGCATTGGGTGTTCTTCTCGCCGTGGGAATTGTTCATTCCCGCACACTCGACAAAAGCCTGATGCCATGGATCATCACCTCGCAGACGATCCCGATCCTTGCTATCGCCCCGATGATTATCGTGGTGCTGAATGCCATTGGCATATCGGGCTTGCTGCCCAAAGCCATCATCTCGACCTATCTCTCCTTCTTTCCCGTGGCGGTGGGAATGGTGAAGGGGCTGAGGTCGCCTGATGTGATGCATCTCGATCTCATGCGTACCTACAATGCATCGAGATCGCAGGTATTCTGGAAACTGCGCTGGCCTGCGGCCATGCCGTTCCTCTTCACATCGATGCAGATCGCCGTCGCGATCAGCCTCGTTGGCGCAATTGTCGGTGAATTGCCAACCGGTGCAGTTGCCGGCCTCGGTGCCCGGTTGCTTGCAGGTTCCTATTACGGCCAGACCGTACAGATATGGGCAGCACTCGTTGCAGCCGCTCTGATGGCTGCGGTGCTGGTTGCGCTGATCGGCGTTGCGGCACAGCTTGTGAACCGGCGCATGGGCGTAAAACCGGAAAAGGCAGCCACATGATGACAGGCATCCTATCCGTTGCAGCGTTAATAGCAGTTTCATGGCTGCTTGTGGGCTGGGTCGCAAGTCTGAAGACCCGCAACCCTTTGGGCCAAAAGCTTCTGGATATCGCAGTCCCGGCGCTGTTCGGCATCGCAATGCTGATGCTCTGGGAGGTAACCGTCCGGCTTTTCGCTATTCCTCAGGTTCTCCTTCCTGCGCCATCGGCAATCTGGGCACGCATAGCGGCATCCGTACCAATTCTCTGGGCGGATTTCAGGCAGACCTTTCTGAAGGCCGTCATTATCGGCTATGTCGCCGGATGCGGTCTCGGTTTTGTAACCGCCATCATCGCAGACCGGATTCCATTCCTGAGAAAGGGGCTGTTGCCGCTCGGCAATCTGGCCGCCGCACTTCCCATCGTGGGCGTCGCGCCAATCATGGTGATGTGGTTTGGCTTCGACTGGCAATCGAAAGCTGCGGTGGTCATCATCATGACCTTCTTTCCTATGCTGGTGAACACGGTTGCAGGTCTTGCCAGTACCGGGTCGATGGAACGGGACATGATGGAGACCTACGGCTCAAGCTACTGGCAGACATTGTTCAAGCTGCGTCTTCCAGCGGCCATGCCATTCATCTTCAACGCGCTCAAGATCAATTCCACCCTCGCGCTTATCGGAGCGATCGTGGCGGAATTTTTCGGCACGCCGATTGTCGGCATGGGCTTCCGCATCTCTGCGGAAATCGGACGCATGAATGTGGACATGGTCTGGGCTGAAATCTTCGTAGCCGCTCTTGCGGGGTCGCTCTCATACGGGCTGATTGCGCTGATCGAGCGCAGAATGACATTCTGGCACCCTTCATACAGGAGGGCATAAGCCTGAATATTTGGCATCTGCAAAAATAAGGTAGACCAAAGCGCATTCCGAAAAGTGGGAACCGGTTTTCGGCCAAAATGCGCGCAATAAAAAAGAACCAGAGGAGAACTGAAATGAAAAAGGCAATTTCTTTATGCCTTGGAACAGCCGGACTGGCGCTCGCGCTCATGAGCAGTTCGGCAATGGCAGCCGACAAGCTGACCTTGCAGCTCAAATGGGTGACGCAGGGACAATTTGCCGGCTACTATGTAGCCAAGGACAAGGGCTTTTATGAGGAAGAAAATCTCGATGTCGATATCAAGCCGGGCGGACCGGACGTCGCTCCGCCGCAGGTGATTGCCGGTGGCGGCGCAGATGTTGTGGTTGACTGGATGCCGTCGGCGTTGGCAACCCGTGAAAAAGGCGTCCCGCTCGTCAACATCGCCCAGCCCTTCAAAAAGTCCGGCATGATGCTGACCTGCCGCAAGGACACCAACATCACCAAGCCGGAAGATTTCAGGGGGCGCACGCTCGGTGTCTGGTTCGGTGGCAATGAATATCCGTTTCTCTCATGGATGAGCCACCTGAAAATTCCGACCGAAGGCGGCAAGGACGGCGTGACAGTTCTGAAACAGGGGTTCAACGTCGATCCGCTGATCCAGAAGCAGGCCGACTGCATTTCCACCATGACCTATAATGAATATTGGCAGGTGATCGATGCAGGCATTCCGGCTGATCAGCTCGTCGTCTTCCCATATGAAGAGCAGGGCGTCGCCACGCTGGAAGACGGGCTCTATGTGCTGGAAAAGAGCCTCGACGATCCGGCGATGGTCGACAAGCTGGCCCGTTTTGTCCGCGCGTCGATGAAGGGCTGGAAATATGCCTCCGAAAATCCGGGGGAAGCCGCCGATATCGTACTCGAAAATGATGCTTCCGGCGCACAGACCAAGGAAGTTCAGGAGCGTATGGTCAAGGAAATCGGCAAGCTGGTTGACGGCTCCGATGGCACCCTTGATGTAGCGGCTGCCGATCGCACAGTGGAGACGCTGCTTGGCGGCGGTTCCGATCCGGTCATTACCAAGAAACCGGAAGGCGCATGGACCGCCAAAATAACCGACGCCATGAAGAAGTGATCGAGTTTTAAATGAAAAAAGAAACCGGCCCCAAAAGGCCGGTTTTCTGTTTCTAGAGCATTTCCTGTTTTAATTGAATCATCGGAAATACTCTATCTATTTGTTTTTACGCATGTCTTTATCCCGAAACCGGTTCCCACTTTCGGGAGACATGCGCTAGAGCATTTCCCGCAAAAGTGTGAAATGGTTTTGCGGGAAATGCTCTGGTCTATTCCGCCGGTTCAGCGGTGCCGCCTCTTTGCGACTTTCCCTTGAGCGCATGGTTGAGTTCCCGCTCAAGCCGCGCTTCTTCCTCGGCTTTGGGCTGCGTAAAGCGCCCGAGCAGAAGATAGGCGACCGGCGTTACATAAAGCGTGGCGATGGTTGCAAGGCCGAGGCCACCAACAATGACCCAACCCAGAGCCACACGGGCTTCAGCACCGGCGCCGCTTGCTAAAATCAGCGGCACACCGCCAAGCACGGCGCAGATCATCGTCATGCAGACAGGGCGAAGACGAATGTTGGACGCTTCCTCGATTGCTTCGCGAACGCTCAAGCCCTTATCGCGCAATTGATCCGCGAATTCGACAATCAGGATACCGTTCTTGGCCATGATGCCGACCAGAAGCACGAGGCCGATCTGGCTGTAGACGTTCAGGCTTGTGCCGGTGAGCAGCATGGCAAAAACGGCACAACCAAGCCCAAGAGGAACCGTCGCCATCACGATCAGCGCACTGACAAAGCTTTCAAACTGCGCTGCCAGCACCAGAAGAATGATGATGATGGCAAAACCGAACACCATTGCCAGGCCGCTTGATGTTTCGCTGAGCGTCGAAGCTTCCGCCAGCGGAATGATATGGCTTCCCGGAGGCAACAAAGGTGCTGCGATTTCCTGTGCGGCCTTATAGGCGTCGCCCAAGGCAAAATCGTCACGCAGATTTGTCGTTATCGAGACCGAACGCTGGCGCGTCTCGCGATTGAGCTGTGGCGGGACAGCTTTCTCAACAACTGTCGCGATGGACGACATCGGTACGTAGCGACCGTCTGTCGTCTTCATGAATACATTCTCAAGATCGGTCGGATCGTTGATCGGATTTGTAGTGGCAACGAGTTTCACATCGAAACTGCGATCCCCTACATAGACCGATCCGATCTTGCGACCATCGAGTACCGACTGCACGGCATTCGCAAGCCCGGTGATGTCGATACCGAGATCGGAGGCTCGTTCGCGATTAATCTCGACGGAAAGCTGCGGCTGGGTCGGCTCCACAGAAAGTCGCGGCTGGACAAAGCGCGGATCCTTTTCCAGCGCGGCAACGACCGCCTGGGCAGCAGGCTGTAGCTTGGCATAGTCGCTGCCGACTATGGCAAACTGCAAGCCATTACCCGCACCGCGAATACCAAGGCTGTTCGGCTGGGTGGTAAAGATACGCACTGCCGTTATGCCTTTGATGCGCTCGGTAATGTCAGCCATGATTTCCTGCTGGCTGCGTGCGCGTTCCTTCCACGGTGCCAATGTCAGAACGACAAAACCGTTATTGGACGATCCGCCGGAGCCTGCGATGGCATAGGTAGTGGTGATTTCACCGCTATCGCGCAGAGGCTGGACTGCCTCTTCGATCTTGTCGAGCTGTGACTGGAGGAACTCCACACTGATGCCCTGCGGCCCATTGATACGCAGCAGTGCAACGGCGCGATCTTCCGAGGGCGTCAGTTCCTGACGGATCAGGCCGTAGCCGATAAAGGATGCGCCTGCGAAAAGCGCAGCCACGAGCACAACAACAAACGGTGCCGACAGACAGATGTGCAGCGTCTTTTTATAAAAGCTCGCGAGCCCGCCGCCGATACGACGCAGGAAAAGCGGACCGTGGCCGCCATCTTCCCCACTTCCTTCCTTGAGGAAACGAGAAGCAAGCATCGGACAAAGCGTCAGCGCTACAACTGACGACAGAAGAACTGCAATCGCCAGCACGAAACCGAATTCACGGAACAGGCCACCCGCCTGCCCCGGCAAAAACGAAATGGGAACAAAGACTGCCGCCAAAGTCAGCGTGGTAGCGATAACGGCAAAGAAGACTTCCTGTGTGCCAAGCACTGCCGCAGCGCGCGGACCCATGCCCTGATTGCGTCGCCGGACAACGTTTTCAAGCACCACGATGGCATCATCCACCACGAGACCTGTGGCGAGCACCAAAGCCAGAAGGGTGAGAATATTGACCGAGAAGCCCGCCAGATAGATGGCTGCGATTGTACCAATGAGCGCGACGGGCATCGACAAGGCCGGGATGAGCGTGGCGCGTATATCCCACAGGAACATGAAGATGATCGCAATGACGATAATCACCGATGCGATCAGCGCGATTTCCACCTCGTGGATTGCACCATTGATGAAATTCGCGTCATCGCTGGTAACGGCAATATTGACGCCCTCGGGCAAAGTCTTCTGCAGATTGGCAACCGCTGCGCGAATACCCTCCGAGATATCGAGCGTATTCGACTGTGCCTGACGCACGATGCCGAGACCAATTGCCGTCTTGCCATTGGAACGAACTGCCGAGCTCTCGACATCCGGCCCAAGCGTAACGGTTGCGACATCGCGAATTTGCGTGCGTCCGTTGATGTAGACGTTCTCGAAATCCTCGGGCTTTTCCAGATTTGCCGTAGCACGGACAACGATGGACTGATCGGCGCTGCGCAAGGAGCCGGCCGGAGCGTCCAGCCCCATGGAGGACAGCGCCGAGCTTATATCGGCGATGGTCAGACCGTAGCTTGCAAGGCGCGCCTGATTGATATCGATACGGAAAATCTTGTCGCGGTCACCGTTGATCTGGACGTCAGCAACACCCGGAACCGCGGACAGGATATCCTGTATCTGGTCTTCGACCAGCACCGTCATGTCATCGACCGACATGGTGTCGGACGTAACTGCCAGACGCATCACCGGATCGGCATTGGAATCCGCCTTGATGATACGTGACGGATCTGCCTCTTCCGGCACGTCATTGGCGACACGGGAAATCGCGTCGCGCATATCGGCGGCTGCAACATTGAGGTCCACACCGTCGTTAAACTCCACCGTGACACGGCTGCGTTCAAACGACGATGTCGAAGAAATAGACTTCACGCCCGAAACACGCGCGACAGCGTTTTCGAGAACCTGAGTCAACTGACGGTCAATGGTTTCAGCGGATGCACCACTGAAATCCGTGCTGATTGTTACGACAGGACGGTCAACGTCCGGCAGTTCGCGAATATCGACACCCGTGAAGGCTGCAAGACCCGCGACGACAATCAGAACATTGATGACGAAAGCAAACACCGGGCGACGGATGAAAAGTGCCGTCGATCCGCCGTTACCGGATGGGGAGTTGTGACTTGTCACGCGTTTACCCTCATCCTGCAGCAGGTTTTACCGAGGCAGGATCGGCGAGTGCTGTACCCTGCTCGTCCTTTACGCGTACGGGCGCATCGTCCCGCACGGTTTGAACGCCCTGCGTAACGATCATGTCGCCCTGCTTCACCGCGCCATCGATCAGAATGTTGGTTGAATTGCGCTGAACGATGCGAGCGTCAATTTTCTTGGCGACACCGTTTTCAACGCGCCAGACATAGGAACCGTCCGCTCCCCACTGAATGGCAAGCGGATCGACCGAAGGGTAGCGATCCCCCGGAAACAGAACTGTGACGGAGAACGACATGCCTGCGCGCAGGCGATCCTGCGTATTCGGCACTTCAGCACGAACATGCAGCGTGCGGCTGGCCTCATCCAGCATGTTGTCAACCGCGTTGATCTCGCCGCTATAGGTCTCTCCGGGGAAAGCTGTCGATTCCGCAGTCAACGGCTGGCCAACCTTGATTTGCGGCGCAAAACGCTCCGGCACCCATATATCGATCAGCACTTTCGACCGGTCGTCGATGCGTCCGATAGAGGTCTGCGCGGTAACGTAGTTACCCACATTGACAGGAAGGATACCGACAATACCGGTGATTGGCGCGCGAACCGTGCGGCGGCTCAATGCGAGCTGAGCGTCCTGCAAAACGAGCTGTGCATTGGCGACTGCCAGTTCAGTTTCGACCACCTGGACTTCCGTTGCCGTGTTCGTCGCCCGCAATTTTGCGATGCGCTGGCGGGTTGTCTGCGCATCCTTCAGCGCGGTCTGGGCTTTCGCGACAGCGATCTTCTCAGTCTCGGCATCGAGCTCCGCAACCGGGTCACCCTCCTTCACGCCGTCGCCAGCCTTGACGTAGAGCTTCGTCATGTAACCGCTGGAATATGGCGTTATCGACACGGTGCTGAGAGCCCGTGCCGAACCGATAGCCGTCAAACGGTTGTTGATTGTCTCTTCGCCAGCAGCCTCGACAACAACGAGCGGCGCAGATCGTCCGCCGCCGCTTTTGGGCGCTTCTCCGCCTGTTGCTGCGGCTTTCACCACATCGGTCTTGTTCTTATATGCATACCAGCTGCCAACGGCGACTGCAGCTATGAGCAGGCACAAGGCAATCTGCTTCCAGGATTTCATTCAGCTCTCCGGCAAGGTTTACCGTCACCCTGACGGACCTCGTATTCGAAACCATTATGTCGGACGCGGAAAATGCCAGCAAATAGTATCAGAATGATGATTGCCTTCACATTGCGCAAATCACGCATCCCATGAGGATGCATGGATTTTTCCGCCCAAGACTTTGCACACACGATCTTAAGGCGTCGAGTTAAATTTCGGTAATGCTACGCTGCAAGTTCGCATAAACGAATGCGTTCTTAACCGATTGAACAAAGGCCGTTGGATTTATCGTTCGGCTCCATATATAGGAGGCTACCTTTATGAATTGCGTTTCGACGGCACACCGGTTGAGGCACCGCGGCAATTGGGCCGGTTCGCCTCGAATTGGAAGCAGGCTATGGCGGTTGTTGAAAAGACCACAGATACGGGCGCCCCTTCCCCTGAAGCGGCCTCTCAGACTGCGACCGTTGAACGGCTCTCTCCAACGCAATTTACACGGCTACCCTGGCGTAACCGGCTTTCAAGCAAGCTGCTGCTGCTGACCGCCCTTGCCGTGCTGATTACCGAAGTTCTGATCTTTGTACCGTCCGTCGCCAATATGCGCGTGCGCTGGATGAGCTCGCGACTCGATACCGTGGGCGCTGTCAGCGAGGTTCTTGCCGCTGGCGGCAACATGGACGTGCCGCGTGACGTTCAGGACAAGGTCCTTCTGGCGACCGGTACCAAGGCTATCGCCATGCGTGAAGCCGGTGCCTCGCGTCTGCTTGCCATGTCGGAAGTTCCCGGCAAGATCGATCAGGTTATCGATCTTAACAATATCAGCGAAGCGGCTGCGATATGGGACGCATTCGGAACACTGTTCAACGGTGGAGACAGAACACTGCGAATCTACGGTTCCGTTTCACCGAACGGCTCTCCGGATCGTATCATTGAAATCGTGACTTCGGACGCGCCGCTTCGCCATGCCATGCTCATCTATGCGCGCAACGTGACTTTTATCTCGCTCATCATTTCCGTGATCGCGGCAAGCCTGATCTATCTGATCATTCACGAAATGCTTCTGCGGCCAGTGCGTATCATGCATCGCAACATGATCGATTTCGCCTCATCCCCGGACAATCCCGCGCTTATCCTCGTGCCCGAAAACCGCAAGGATGAGTTCGGCGTTGCCCAGCGCCAGATATCCCATATTCAAAGCGACCTTCAGCGTACGCTCAAGGAACAGAAACATCTGGCCGATCTCGGTCTGGCCGTTTCCAAAATCAACCATGACATGCGCAATATTCTGGCTTCCGCGCAATTGATGTCGGACAGGCTTGCCGATACCGAAGACCCGATGGTGCAGCGGTTTGCGCCCAAGCTCATTCGTACTCTCAGCCGCGCGATCAGCTATTCCGAAAGCGTCATGGCCTATGGCCGCTCGCAAGAAGCGCCACCGCGCCCGCGCCGGGTCCTCCTGCACACGATTATCTCGGACGTACGGGAAACCTTGAGCCCCAATTCAGAGAACAGCATCGAGTTCGAGAATCTCGTTCCGGAGGACTTCGAGCTGAATGTCGATTCGGAACAGCTATTCCGCGTCCTGAGCAATCTGTGCCGCAATTCCGTTCAGGCGATGGAGCGTGACCAGACCAATGATGTCGCGACCGTGAAGCGATTGACGATTTCTGCCGGAAGAATCGGGACAACTGCGATCATCGGCGTCGAGGATACCGGTCCCGGTCTGCCGCAAAAGGCGCGTGACAATCTTTTCACGGCTTTCAAGGGATCGACCCGCAGTGACGGTACTGGCCTCGGACTGGCCATCGCGCAAGAACTGATCCGCGCGCATGGTGGAACAATCGAGCTTCGTGAAGACCGTCCCGTTGGAGCGCATTTCGAGATTCGCATCCCTGATTTGCCGATGCAACGCGAGGACCGCAACAACCAGCGCACCGAAGAAAACGCCTAGGCAATCTGCCGTTGCACCAGCTTGCGACCGAAAAGCCCGGAAATGCGGGGCCTGACAAGAAATCTTCACAGAACCACATTTTTTTCTAAGAAGACGCTTGCATTTAGCGATCTGTCCGATTATCAACCGCCCATCGCCGCAGCGAGCGGCACACAAGGCAAGCACCCGTAGCTCAGCTGGATAGAGCACCAGACTACGAATCTGGGGGTCAGAGGTTCGAATCCTTTCGGGTGCGCCATTTTTCTCAAAACAATTCAGTAATTTGCTTCGGCGCAAGCCGAACATGCTTACACATTGCTTTGCATATTTTCCGAACTGACTGATCGCGACCTCGTGACGTTTTTGCTCTCTCCGCTATATGTGGCTCGACATATCGGCATCACATTTCTGCAGTGGAATTTTTCTCATGAAGCATCACGCGCTTGTCTGGCTGCGTAACGATCTTCGAATCAACGACAATCCCGCACTGGATGCAGCCGCCGAAACAGGCGGACATATCACAGCGGTTTATGTTCATGAGACTCTTGCCGAGATTCGCGCGCCTGGCGGTGCCGCGCGGTGGTGGCTCGATCAGAGCCTGAAAGCGATAGGAAAGCAGCTCACTGATCGTGGTATTGAACTTCTCATCGAGACCGGTGATCCGAGTAATATCCTTCCTTACCTGATTGCAAAATTGGCCATAACCGAACTGTTCTGGAACCGTCGCTACGCACCGGCGGAGCGTAAACTCGATGCAAAACTGAAAGCACAACTCAAGGAGAGTGGAACCGGTGTAACCTCATTTCCTGGTAACCTTCTTCTCGAACCCTGGGAGCTTAAGACGGCCAGCGATACGCCCTATCAGGTCTTCACCCCTTTCGCCAAAGCGTTGCGCCTCCATAATGTTCCCCGCCCGCTTTCGCGCAGGCAATGGAACGTTAAACCAACACAGGAAACCTGCTATTCGCCCAACGTTCCTTCCTGGGCGAAAAAGTTTGATGGGCTTTGGAATATTGGAGAAGACGCGGCGCGCGACTGCCTGACACGTTTTCTGGAGAACACGCTGTCGACCTATACCGAGGATCGTGATGTTCCCGGCATCGACGGAACTTCAAGACTTTCACCTCATTTGCGGTTCGGTGAAATCAGCGCGCGTCAGGCGTGGTATGCCACGCTGGCGTTTATGGACGAGCATCACTCGGCACGCGCTGGCGGTGAAAAGTTTCTGTCCGAGCTGATCTGGCGCGATTTTAACTATCACCAGCTCTATCACCGCCAAGATATCAGCCGATACGATATGCGTGACGCTCTCTCCGGCGTCGCATGGCGTGATGATCCGGCTGCATTCGAAGCGTGGCGACGCGGACAGACGGGCTTTCCCATCATCGATGCCGGTATGCGTCAGCTTTGGGCCACCGGATGGATGCACAATCGTGTGCGAATGCTCGTGGCATCTTTTCTCACCAAGAATCTGCTCATCGACTGGCGGAAAGGCGAAGATTGGTTCTGGGATACGCTCGCGGATGGTGATGTCGCCAGCAATCCGGGAAGCTGGCAGTGGGTGGCAGGCTGCGGCATGGACGCTGCGCCCTATTTCCGGGTGTTCAATCCGATCTTGCAGGGTGAAAAATTCGATGCCGAGGGACGATATGTCCGGCATTGGGTGCCAGAGCTATCCGGCCTGTCGAACAAATGGCTGCACAAGCCATTTGAGGCGCCCAGTGATGTGCTGGCCAGTGCTGGAATTGCGTTGGGCAGTACCTATCCCAAACCAATCATTGATTTGCAGGCCTCACAACGCGAGGCCCGCAAACGGCTCAACAGCCAGCCGTAATCAGCGCGCTTCCAGTCCGCCATTCTCAACGATAAAGTCGATGATTTCCGGCACGCCCTTGCCGCGATGGAGGTCGGTGAAACCGAATGGACGCTTGCCGCGCATGCGTGCCGCATCGCCTTGCATAATATCGAGATCGACATGAACGTGAGGGGCAAGATCGCTCTTGTTGATTACAAGAAAATCTGACCGCGTGATACCCGGACCGCCTTTGCGCGGAATTTCCTCGCCCTGACAAACAGAGATGACATAAAGCGTCAGGTCCGCCAGATCAGGTGAGAAGGTGGCTGCGAGATTGTCACCCCCGGATTCGATGAAGACGATCTCAAGATCGGGAAACCGCCGGTTCATTTCGGCAATTGCCTGCAGATTGATGGAGGCATCCTCGCGGATTGCCGTATGCGGGCATCCCCCCGTTTCGACGCCCATGATCCGATCTTCGGACAAAGCCTGAGAACGCGCCAGAATGAGGGCGTCTTCCTGCGTGTAGATATCATTGGTAATCACGGCGACCGAGTATTTATCACGCAGCGCTTTGCAAAGCTTTTCGGTCAGCGTCGTCTTTCCCGATCCCACCGGTCCACCGATGCCAATACGCAAGGGTCCGTTTTTCTGTGTCATGTGCGAAAAAGCCTCGAATGTTGGGTTTCGTGTTTCATGGCCATGATGTCGCTAATGTAAGTCGCGGAACCAAGGTCACTCAATGAAGTTTTTTCTATTCGCGCCGCTGTTTCGGCGAGAACCGGTTCCAAATCTGACATTGTCGCAGTCACGCCGCTTTGCCCCATGACCGAAAGACGGATCGATGCCTGCAAAAGATTGATACAGAAGGCTTGCAGAAAGGCGGCGAGTGTCAATCCTAGCAATATTCCGTTGCCGCCCGCTACGGCACCGACTGCCACCGGATAGGGACAATCGGCTGGCAGGCGGTCGAAAACGGAGTTGGGCCAGCTTCGGGCTGCAGCCAGAAACGCCTCGCCTTGCAGCATCGTCTCCATATGACGTTCGCGCGAACCGGCCAGTGCTTCGGCCAATTCTGCAACCTCGACAAGATCGCCTTTGGCAACCGCACGCCGCCAGCTTTCCGCGCAAAGCACGGCATCGTTCCAGCCGGAGCCACGTGTTACAAGCCAGCGCAGCCAATCGCCCATCGTGGCTGTGTCTACGACATAGCCATCATGGACGGCCCGCTCCAGCCCATGACTATAGCTGAACGACCCGACTGGAAAGACGGGCGACAGCCAGGCCATCAGCCGCAGCAAAGCGGTGGTGGTATTAGTCGTGGTGGCGGTGGTGGTGATGATGTTCATGATCGTGTTCGTTATGACCATGATGATGATCGTGGTCATGCCCATGGTCATGATGCGAATGGCCGCCGGAATAAGCACCGCGTAGCGGACTGAATATAGCCGTTACATCCGTAACTGTCGCACCAAGCCCCTCAAGCATCGCCTTTATGACATGGTCGCGAAGAATGAAGATGCGATCACTCTCGATCTGGGCCGCAAGGTGACGGTTGCCGATATGCCAGGCGAGTTCGGCAATATGCAGCGGATCACGCCCAAGGATTTCGTAAAGTTCCTCGCTTGCGGCGCGGATTTCGATCTCGCGTCCGTCATCGAGGACGAGCCGGTCGCCGTGCTCGAGCACAATTGGCTCTGCAAAATCGACGAGCACCTTCTCGCCGCCTTCCAGAACGATGGCCTTGCGCCGCAAATGACGTTCATCGCGTTCGAGAACGGCGTGGCCCGCAGGCACGGCATCGATCACCTTATCTGCACGAATAATGGCAGTGGCACGAAACATTTGTTTGCCTTTCAAGATCAAAACATGAAGTAGCGTTGCGCCATTGGCACGACATCGACGGGCTCGCAGGTCAGAAGTTCGCCATCCGCGCGCACCTCATAGGTTTCCGGGTCAACTTCCATTTGCGGCATCGCATTGTTGAGGATCATGGAATGTTTGCCGATACCGTCTCTGGTATTGGCCACGGCAATCATCTGCTTGTCCACCCCAATCTTCTCTCGAAGCCCTTCATCCATTGCGGCCTGCGAAACGAAGGTAATGGACGTATTGGTGCGGGCTTTCCCGAATGAGCCAAACATCGGGCGGTAATGCATCGGTTGCGGCGTTGGAATCGATCCGTTCGGATCACCCATCGGCGCGGTTGCGATCCAGCCGCCAAGCAATACCATTTCCGGCTTGATGCCGAAGAAAGCAGGGTTCCACAAAACGAGATCGGCGCGCTTGCCGACTTCCACCGAACCGATTTCATGCGCCATGCCATGGGCGATGGCAGGGTTGATGGTGTATTTCGCGATGTAGCGGCGCGCCCGGTAATTGTCATTGCCCGGCTTGTCGTCGGGAAGACTGCCGCGCTGCTTCTTCATCTTGTCCGCGGTTTGCCAGCAGCGAATAATCATTTCGCCGACACGGCCCATAGCCTGGCTGTCGGAGGAAATGATGGAGAACGCTCCCATATCGTGCAGGATGTCTTCTGCCGCGATGGTTTCCTTGCGGATACGGCTTTCTGCAAAGGCAATATCTTCAGGAATTGCCGGGGACAGATGATGGCACACCATCAGCATGTCGAGATGCTCTGCAATCGTATTGACCGTGTAGGGCCGGGTCGGGTTTGTCGAAGCCGGCAACACGTTCGGATACTGACACACGCGAATAATATCCGGAGCGTGTCCGCCACCAGCGCCCTCCGTATGGAAGGAATGGATCGTGCGCCCCTTGAAGGCGTTGAGCGTATCTTCGACGAAGCCACCTTCGTTCAGCGTATCGGTATGGATCGCAACCTGAATATCGAACCGGTCTGCGACCGAAAGGCAATTATCGATCGCAGCCGGTGTCGAGCCCCAGTCCTCATGCAGCTTCAAACCGCAGGCGCCGGCGCGGATCATTTCTTCCAATGCACCGGGCAGCGAAGCGTTTCCCTTGCCGAACACACCGATATTCATCGGCAAGCCGTCGAACGACTGGATCAGCCGGGCTATATGCCACGGCCCCGGCGTGCATGTGGTGGCAAGCGTGCCGTGAGCAGGTCCGGTGCCGCCACCCACCATGCAGGTGATGCCCGCATTGAGTGCTTCATCCACCTGTTGCGGTGAGATGAAATGGATATGCGTGTCGATACCGCCCGCAGTGAGTATTTTACCCTCGCCTGCAATGATTTCGGTGCCGGGTCCGATGATGATCGAAACGCCGGGCTGCGTATCAGGATTTCCGGCCTTTCCGATCACCGCGATACGCCCGTCTCGAAGTCCCACATCGGCCTTGTAGATACCGGTATGATCGAGGATCAGGGCATTGATAATCACTGTATCCATTGCGCCATCGGCGCGGGATAATTGGCTTTGCCCCATACCGTCGCGGATAACCTTCCCTCCGCCGAATTTTACCTCTTCACCATAGGTGGTGAGATCCCGTTCGACTTCGATAAAAAGTTCCGTATCGGCGAGGCGCACCTTATCGCCGACAGTAGGGCCGAACATTTGCGCATAGGTGGCGCGACTAATTCTGGCTGGCATGAAATGTCTCCGTCACCTGTCCTAAAGTTTTCCCATGACCATCTGGCGAAATCCGTAGATTTCGCGCTTGCCGCTTACGGGAACCAATGTCACGTCGCGCTCCTGGCCAGGCTCGAAGCGCACGGCAGTTCCGGCTGCAATATCCAGCCGCTGTCCGAGCGCCTTGTCGCGCTCGAAAGAAAGGGCCGCATTCACTTCGTAAAAATGAAAATGGCTGCCGACCTGGATGGGGCGGTCGCCGGTATTGGCGACCTTGATCGTGATGGTGGGTTGGCCCTGATTGAGTTCAATATCGCCGTCCTGCGTAATAATTTCGCCGGGGATCATGTCACACCTCACCCGGCCATCAGCATCAGGCCGCCAAGCGCGGTAGCGCCACCGGCCAGACGCAAAGCAATTTTGCCATTCTTGCCCGCCATAAGCCGTCCTGCGGCAAGGCCGATACCCATGCCGGCGGCGTGTAGCAGTGCGGTCGCAAGCGCAAATCCAGCCGCATAAGAGAGGAATGTCGCACCTCCGATTTCTCCGCCATGCGCATGTCCGTGAAAGAAGGCAAAGAAACCGGCAATAAGCGCACCGACAACCGGAGAGACCGGGAGGGCAAGCGCCACCATAAGACCCAGCACGACGACCGAAGCCAGAATGACCGGCTCAACAAAGGGCAGTGGCATGCCCAAAAGTGCCGCCACAAAGCCAAGTAGCATCACGCCGACAAATGCTGCTGGCACGACGAAGAGTGCTCGTCCACCGAGCATGGCGGCCCAAAGCCCTACCGCAACCATCGCCAGGATATGGTCCGCGCCGGAGAGCGGATGCGTGAAGCCCGCCGCAAACGAGCCATGTTCGGCCGGATTGAGATGGGCAAAGGCAGGGCTTGCGGTGAGCGCCATCGCTACCGCGGCGAGAACCGTAGTCTTCTTCATTATCGTACCTTTCAAAAAACAGGTTCGCTTCGGCGAAACCTGAAAATCAGCGAATTGGCTCGTGAACCGTCACGAGCTTTGTGCCATCGGGAAATGTGGCTTCAACCTGAATGTCGTGGATCATTTCGGGTACACCATCCATCACCTGTTCACGGGTGATGACGTGCGCGCCTGCTTCCATAAGGTCGGCGACTGAGCGCCCATCGCGGGCACCTTCAACGACAAAATCGCTGATGAGTGCGATCGTTTCCGGATGATTGAGTTTTACCCCGCGCTCCAGACGGCGGCGGGCAACCATGGCGGCCATGGCAATCAAAAGCTTGTCTTTTTCCCTGGGCGTCAAATTCATGACTTCATTCCAACTTCATACTTTCAAAGCGGTATGCATTCCGCTGGCGTTAAAAGCGGCGGGATTGCCGCGAACTCAAAATGTCCAAACTTTGGGCAGTCCTGCCTTGCCGTTAAGCAGGGCAAGCAATGGCCCCAGACGTTTGCGCAAGGTGTAACTATCCGGCGCGTGAAGCCGCATCATCAGTTTGGTTGCAGGGCCAACCTGCCAGAGGCTGGCACCGCCCTCCTCTCCAATGATCTGCCGGGCGGCTTCCAGATGTCTCCCGGCCTCCCCTGAAATCAGAAGCATGGTGGCAACGGCAAACGCCCCATCCGTCACTGGAAGCGCTTGCAATTCGGCCCCAACATCTGGTCCCAGCCGAAACTCTTCGGCGTGCACAAGCCTCCCATCGGGCCGCCCACCCAACCGCACACGCCAACGGTCACTGAACATCGCTTCATCAACCCGCTCACCCATGGCAAGGCGCCCGAATATGGTCGCCTCCACCACCAGGATTTCCGCCCCTTCCTCCAGTTCGACATCCAGCGTTCGTGACAACACGGATTGATTGAACAGAATGGTTTCCTGCGGAAGCCAAGCAAGACGCGTGCCTTTTGCAGCCTTCAAGCGCGTGGCAATGCGTGCCTCGCCGCCCCCTGAGCGATAGATGCGCTCACAGGCCTGCGTGGTAATGACAGCCGAAGCGTTTTCGCCAAGCTCCACATCCCATCGCAGTCGGTCACCGCCCGTCAGCCCTCCTGATGTGTTGATCAGGATTGCTTCCAGCGGATCGCCTCCGACCTGCGGCATGCGGATCTTGGCTGCGCCTTCCTGGTAAAGCCTGGAAATGCGCGAACGCCCGTCCTTGAAATGTATCGAAAGCCCGCCCAGCCCGTTGACGCGCTGCGAGGAGAGCTCCGCTAACTTATTGTTATTTATTATCATCTGCGCGAATCTCGTATTGCTCTTCTAAAGCAGAACCGAGCGCAGAATAAAGGGGGGTGGGGGTGCGGCAGGACGCCGCCACATATTGGAAAGCTTGAAAATGTTTCATCAAAAGTCACAGCAATCCCACCCGAAGCAATGTTTCGGATGGGATTGATCGGTCAGTTTTTTCTGGTCAAATACGCATTGCCGCCGGGTGCGTGACCGTCTTTCGATAGAGATGCCAGGTCGCATGACCAAGGATAGGTATCACTACCGCCAACCCGGCAAACATCGTGACAAAACCGACGATCAGCATCGCGGTTACGATTGCAGCCCAGAGCAGCGATTCCATGGGGTTGCGCATGACGACACGCAACGATGTCGCAACCGCCGCCGCCGCACCGCAATCCTGGTCAAGCAGCATCGGGAAAGTCACAATCGTCGAGCACAGGACAACGATTGCAAAAAGCAAACCAATGCCACAACCGGCAAAAATCAGGCTCCGCCCCTCTTCCGTCGACGACACCTGATTCATCAACATTGAAAAGCTTTCGGGCGGCATCGGTCCGAAATAGTGAACATAGAGATTTTGAGCCACCAGCAGCCATGCAATAAAGATTGCGAACAGAAAAGCACCGACAGCCACAATAGACGGCAATGCCGGAGAATGGCTCACATCGAGCGCACGTTTCCAGGATGTGTCCAGCCCTTCTTCACGGCGTCGGCTCATCTCATAAAGCGGCAGCGCAGCAATTGGCCCGATCAGGGCAAAGCCGGACATCAGGGGAAACAGGAGCGGCAATGCATTGGCGTTTGTGCTCCAGTAAGTGATGAGCAGCCCCGCCAGCGGATATATGAGACAAAGGAAAACGTAATGCGATGGCTTCGCCCAGAAATCGTCGAATCCCAGACGCAAGGCATCGAATACATCCGCCATGCGGATGCGCTTAACTTCAGGATAAAAGGCTGATTGGTCTCGACCTGCAACAACATGAAACTGTGCCATGACGCTCCTCCTGCGGGTGAGGCAGTCCTGACAGCAAGGATGGCGGTCAGGACATGGCCTGCACGCAATTTCTGGCTTTCGCACGGACACCGGATAAATCCGGTTTTCGTGACGCCAATTCGTCAGGCCAAAGCCTGACAGTCTGGCAAATAGTATACATCGAAAAGACTGGCGGCGAAAGAAAGCGGCTCAATGAGATTGAGCCCCGCGTCAACTGATCTCAAACCAGCAACCACACGCACTTTCCATTCGGGCGCATCCCGAAAAATGTGAAACGGCTTTCGGAAGAGATGCGCGTCACAACAAATGATTAGATCGCCGATCTGATTCAATCTGATCGAAACGCTCTCTCATGAAAGCACGGCGAGGCCAGTTTCTGGATTCTATCGGGGAATAATGGTGCTGCGAGAGAGGATTGAACTCTCGACCTCTCCCTTACCAAGGCAAGGAGACGATTGGCAATTTATCGTTTCTTTCCAAAGCGATATCCCTTGCGGGAATTTGATTGTGCCAAATCTGCGCCAATAAGGCCAGTCTGTTTATCGAACTTTTCAGCCAGTGATTTACCGGCCTCGTGGCTGTGAACATAGGTTTCAAGAAACAATTTAGCGGATTTCCATCCGCCCGCATCCATTGCCGCCTTGATGTCCGCATCAGGCACGGCCATGGCGTTGGTGCCGAACGAATGGCGGCCAGCCGAATGGGTGCTTCTCTTTTCAATCTCTGCCCGCTTGCATACAGCCGCGATGCGGCGATTTACAGCCTTCGGGTCTGTATAGCTGAAAACGGGCTTCCCCTCTTCCAGACCGAGTGCCGCCATCCGCGTGACAAGCTCACTTGTCAAATGCCGCACTGACCATTCGTCGGTCTTTGTTTTTTCCAACACTGCAATACGCTTGCCCAGATCAACATGCTGCCCAAGCAGGTTTACGGCCTCCGAAACACGGGCCCCGGTCTGGTTCATAAACAGCACAATGCCGGACAGGTGGAAAAGCTTATCCTTGTCCGCCTGGGCGAGAAAGGCATCCAGCCACTTCCGGTCAACCGGCTTGTGCTTGTTCGATTTCGGAACATCGAACATCTTGACCTTGATCGGCCCGCACCATCCGAGGTCATGCGCGTGATTGATCACGGCTCTGGCGGGAATGATCGCCTGCCTATTTCGCGTTGACGGCGCCGCGGTAGGGAATATGGCCAATGCCATCGAACGCAACTCGGCGGGTTTTATCGTCCCGATTGCGCGCCCTTTGAAATGTTTGATGATGGGGGCGAGGAAACGCGCCTCGCCGCCTTGCTGCATGTAACTGGTCGCAGCTTCTTCAAACAGCCTTACGGCTTCCTCACCATAGGTATGACTTTTCCACAGTCGCGCTTCGTATTGCGCCCTGATTTGCTCCGCGACTTGTTTGTCGCGAGTTCCAAGGCTTTCTCGTATGCGCTTTCCGGCGATTGTGCCAACGGCATACCAGACGCCGTTGCGGTTTTTGAGTTCAAGGTTTGACATGAAAGTGCCTCTCGCAAGAGTGCTATGTGTTCCGGGTAGAAGACTTTCTTCGACCCGCGCCGCTCATAAAACGGATGAGATTTGAGCTTGTCTATTAAAAACCGCCGGGACACGCCGAGCAGCATAGCCGCATCATCCATTCCAACCGGCACCATAGCCTTGGTCCATTCCGGTAATGGGTTCATCGGCTGACCTCCGGCAGAAACGCGGCGATCAGTTCCTTTTCCTTGAGGTCGCCCCATTCCGAGAACGATATGCAGGACAGCATGAACTCGGCCTTGATGCGCACCTCTTCAAGGGACGTGCATTTCGCGTCGAGAACAGCCTGCCGGGTCGCGTCGATACCGTCATGGAATGACTTATCCACGTTGTCCCATTCCTCGCTCGGCATGGCGTGGTAGGCGTCCATGCTCGCCTTGTGAGCGGCGATTGCTTGTTGGAGGTTCATCGGCTTGCCTCCTCGGAACCGTAGATTATCGTCAGAAAATCCCGTTCCAAGCGTTCCAGACGCTCATGGACGTTGGTGTACATGAACGACAGCTTGTCCACGTCGTACTTCGTGAGCCTGATCCGCTCGTTCTCATCAAACTTGCGCAGATCGGTGACACTGTTATCCAGCGTGTCCGCAAGAATGCAGGCCATCATCTTGGCGGCGTAGAAATCATATTCGAGGCTCTTCAAGTCCTCGATCTTTGCTTCGGTGCTGCTCATCGGCCTGCCTCCAAAGCTTCATTCCAGTTCTTCTTGATATGACCGACGTACTTGTTGATCAGATTTGCAACGAAGAACATGTCTGAAATGTCACTCTCTGACAGTATCCAGCGGTTCGGGCTGCCAGTGGCCGCCGTGTGTGGTTCGTTGAAATTGTCGTGGAGTATTCGATGCATGATCGAAATGGCGTTCTCGGCGTCACAGATCGGGGTCTCCATATCCATGACCATCTTGAACAGGTCCTGCCGACCAGTTGCGCTCTGAGCGCTTTCTGTGCTATTGCTCTGCATGTTCTTGATACCTTGTTCAGGGTTTGAACCATGGTCCAGAGAGGCGGCAACCTCTGCTGGGCCTTTTGTTTTAGGGGGCATCACGCTGCCTCCGCCATATCGACGCGAAGCAAATCTACGATGCCCGACGCCCAGAGTAGTTGCTTTACCGGTACGCCATGATCCGACCGTTTGCCGGTGTCCTTGAACACGCCGCCGGAGTTCTCTCCCTTCGGGGTAAGCTCGTAGTAAACCCGGCCTTTGCCGTCGCGGTGCGGCGTCTGATAGCCGTACTGCACAAGCAGCTTATTCACCGCCTGGGCATTCGGCAGGCCGAGACGGCGAGCGATTTCGGTTGGGTTCAAATCGGGCTGGTTGATGCTGGCATCAATATGCGTGATGCCCAGAGCGCCCATGGCGTCGAAGCCGGTAGTCATCTTGGTGGCACGGTTGGCCGACAACACCGCCTGATTGCCCTTGATGCCGAGTTCCTTCAGCATGCCCCGGAACATGCCGTATTGAAGACGGGCTTCACGGGCGACCAGCATCTTTGACGGTTCCGAAACCTCGACCGGGCGAAGTTCACCACGACGCCAAGCGACGAACACCTTAATCAGTATGTGACGGACTTCGGCGGACTTCTCAGTTTCGGACAGGGCCGCGATGAGTAAAGACTGTTCTTCGTTCAGCCAGTATTCGACAAACTCCTGACCACGCGACTTGCCCCGCTGTGGGGCGAGTGAACCAAATCGCTCAAGCTCTTTCCGATTGCGCTCGATCAGTTCGCGAATTTTGCGGGTGCGAGTGAACCCAAGACGTTCCGCAATATCCAGATCGAGGGCGCGAGGGCCGTCGCTGAAAGCCTTGAGGTTAATTGATGGGATGTTGGTGGGGAGGTTCATGCGGCGTCTCCTGCCGTGAACTTCTCAATCTCGCCACTGTCTATGGCCGCGAAGTACGCCAGCATGCAGCTACGCAGGTCATCCGGCAGAATTTTCATGTTCTGATTGATGATCTCGACCATCTTCATACCGAGGAAGATGCTTGCCATGTGCTCAAGGTGCGACTTGCCACAATGCTTGAGCTCTTCGTCGGTCAGGTCGATTGACGTGGCAATCGCGGTCAGATCATCTTCCGTCAGCTTTGCCGGGTCTTTCCCCTGCTCCACCAAGTGAGCGACGGCCTTATCGATCTTGGCTTCAAGTTCTTTTTCGAGGGCAGCGGCCTTCAGATCGGCAATTTGTGTAATATTCGGCATGGCTTTCTCCAGCGGGCATGATTGCCCGTTGAAGAAGTGTTAACTCATATGTGTGTTAAACGTCAACACATAATTTACGTTAACGCACCCTTGATATCTTTGCCACAACCATTTCAACCCGTTTGTAGTGTGATTTAGGTGTTTTGAGTTGAACTGGTTTCGGGGTCCAAGTCTGTAATATCCAGTTCTCACCATCGTCACCGGCAAGAGTGCGGAGAAATCCTGACCATTTCCCGTCGTTTTCATTCGATAGAAGCGCCTCACCTCCCGGTATAGCCGGAAGATTTGGATTAACTATTGCCACATCTCCGGGACGAATGACCGGGGACATTGCGTCTTCTGTAGAAATCACACCAAAGGCTCCCTTGACGTGTTCCACGGGATACCCGCGCCTAATGCTGTCAACTGGCTGATCGGAGAGTAGATAATCGTCAAACAGGCCGGACATTGAGTAAATGGGGATAAAATCAGCCACATTTAGCGGGTTGTGAGGTTGAACTTCATCTGAAGGCCTGTGCCTGCGTTCGGCCTCCCACTTTGCAAACTCTTTTTCGCTCGTTCTTTTGATGCTTTCGAGCATCCTTTTCGTTTTATCGGGGTCGAACCCTTCGAGAGGAGGCAATCCGAGGGCATCGCGAAGCGGCACATATGCCCTTGAGTGCTCAGTTACACCTCGTTCAATTCGATCAACGGTCTGCTGTGTGGTTCCGGCCTTTTCGGCCAACTCTGCCTGGCTCCACCCCTTCGCTTCACGCGCAGTTCGGATATCTTCGCCCCGCGCTTTGGCTAAGCGTTCAATCAGCGGAACAGGAACTCTTTTGTTTTCTTCGGTCATAGCCGGAATTAATGACCCATAACTCAACTCATGTAAAACACATCAACACTTTACAGTTAACACATTCTTGAGTAGGTTGAGTTGTCATGAAGAAAATCACGAACCCCAAAATCATCACGTCGCTGATAGAAGCGGCAATCACAATGGCCGGATCAGAGGCGAAGCTAGGCAAACTTGCTGGCTTCTCTCAAAACGCGATTTGGCACGCTAAGCGCAATGGCCGATGCTCTGCTGAGTTGGCCATTGGCATCGAACGAGCAACAAACGGAGCGATTACAAAATATCGTCTTCGCCCGGACATCTTCCCTACGGTTGAAGGTGTTGACTGATGAGTGAGCCTCGAAAGTCACTTCTGCCGTGGGACAAACAATTGGTCGAACTGAATAAGTACGACTGGATTGTCGCTGTTGGCTACCATCCCATGCACAAAAACCACCCGCGTGATTTACGGGTGGCTAATGCACTAATGCAAAAAGCCGACGCGGCGACAAATCTCATGTGGGCAACGCAGCAAACCATAGCACAGTACGCCGACCTAGCAGATGTGCGGCAGGTACGATCATCGGTACAGCGACTGGCGCTCTCCGGAGCCATCGACAAACGACGGATCGCGGATCTGCAACCTGACACACTCGAAACACTAAACGGAAAAATGGACAAGAACCGAAATCGGCGCGGTTCTGTCTATCAGTTAAAAATGTTCTGGGCGTACGAGACATTCGAAGAATATGCGAAGAGAACGAAGATCGAGCCTCTTCATTTGAGAAAATCCAGAGGACAAAACCGGACTACGCCAGTCCTCAATAACCGGACTACGCCAGTCCTATCAGGACAGGACTACGATAGTCCTGCTTATACTACATCCAAAAACTACAACGATACTAGAAGCGGCTCTGAGAGGAAAAATGACTTAGCGTCTACGTATGAGGGCAATGGGTACTCTCAGGCAAAGGCAAGAGGGTAACATGAAACAACTTGATACAGTCGAACTTCGTCCTCCCGTCGAAATCATTCCCTTTCCCTTAGCGCGTCGGGTCGGTCGCATCCGAGAAGTTGCGGAAAGACTGGCGGATAAAACTGACAGACAAACAGAACATTACCTCAAGCAGGTAACAGGCGGGCTTTTTTACCAGTTGGAGCGATTGGGCATCCCGGCTGAAACTCAGGATCGCATGGTCGGAGACTTCATGACAGCGGTCTGTAACGAGCTTAATCGCCGTGAAAACTTCGTTGGCCCATCAGGAGGCGCAGCATGACCATTTCCAAATCTGGGTACGTCGATATCAAGCCGGGACAGTTTGTCTTGGCTTTCAAACAACCGTATGGCCCGTATGAACGCAGTTTGCAGAAGCACGTTGAAATGTTCGTGAGATCCGGCGGCGGCTGGGACGGCTTCAGAGCGACCGAGTTGTTCGATATCCATCACGTGGTGAGCGTGGCCCCAAATACCTACAAGGGGATAGACCCTGACGACACCGATCAGGAACAAGGCCGGTATCCGCGTTCCCACGTCGTCGTTGGAACCGATACGGCACTTGATGCCCGCATTCTCCGCGATCAGTTGTTTTCGGTGGGTGAAACTGCCGACGCCCGTATCAGCATGGAAACGCACCGGCTTATCAAAGAGTTCGAGAAGAAAGAGCGGGCATATGCGCTCACTCACAATCACGAGCTATTGCCGCATATCTTCGGAGCGACGGCATGAATAACGTTGTCGATATCCGCCAGTGGCGGCAGAACAATGGGTTCTTGAGTAGCTATCGGTCGGTGTGCGAATGGTCGTTTCTACTATCGGCAGAGGCGTCCGCAGCGATGCCAAAGATTGAGCGCGCCAAGAGCCTGACTAAGGCGCTGGAATACTATTCCAAGTGGTTGAGGCGATATCACGAAAGCAAATGCGGCATTGACATGGCAGTGCGCGAACTTGGACGGCATGTCGTGAAACAGGAAGAGCAGGAGGCTTACATCGAAATAGTCGGGATGTTTCAGTTCATCCATAACCGGGTGACTGGCCCGCATCCATGGCTATCCGTTCCTCACCTCAAGCGCACAGCATTCAACGCATGGAGCATTCTTGAGGATGTCGAGGAAGGCTTGAACCATGTTCTGAAGCTATATCCGAGCCAAGGGGAGACAGCAGCATGACCGACCCCCGCCTTATCGACCTCGACCGCCGCATCAAGGCATGCATCGCCAAACACGGCTTCACAGAGCGAGATCTGATCATGGTCTATGTTCGCCAGCGTCTTGTTAGCAAGGACTTTGTTGGGGCGCTTCATGCGCTGCCGGTAAGGTTCGTCCACGACTTCGCTTGGAAGCTGTTGCAGATGAAAGGTGACACACCATGACGATCTGGCGCGTTGAAGTTTACCGCGGCGAAGAGCGGTTATTGCTCGTTCAAGCCGACACTCTCAAAAAGATAATCCGAACAATATGGCGCGAAACAATTAAGGGAATGCGAGCATGACCGACAAACCAGATCACATCTATCACTTTACGACGAGTGCTCATCTGCCGTGGATTATCGAAAGCGGAGAACTGAGACAGAATTCAGTAAAGGCCGGTGACTTTCCGAACCCCGATTTCATTTGGGCAACTTCAGACAGTCGCGGCGACCGAACTGCAACTGGCGCGATGGATGGTGCTTATCGCGATGGTGGGCTGATGTTGGTCAGGATTACGTTATCCGCCGCTGACTTCTTTCCGTGGAGATCGGTGCAATCACGTCATCCAGCATGGCAGAAAAAACACATCGATGCTCTGGAAATGATAGCCAAGAAGCACAACGTCAATCCCGCTAAATGGTGGTGCCGCGATGAAAGTCTGGATTTGGCACAAGCCGTGAGCATCCACTGGCGCTCTTATTCAAACAATAACTGGAAAGCGTTTGACGGAAGCGGCTTAAGCCAGGTCCAGCAAGGCGGCGAATTGTGGCGGACAGTGAACCTTGGAGGCAGAACCTTTGCTTCAACAAAGACAGTCGGCCCGCATGGACAGGAAGCCTACAATATAGGGACGGTTGACGCATGACCTACCATTGGCCCGATAGTCTACGACGGCTCCGCGACTGGTTGGAAAAGACCGGTCTCGAACCTTCCAGCATCAAGACCAAGCGTCAGGCAACGTTCATGGCTCAGCAGCTTGTCGGCACCCGGTTCAAGTTTCCGCCTATGGGCGCATCATGCTTTCCGATTTTAAAGGCCATACAGGAGCGTCTGCCCGAAGATACGCCAAAGGTCGCCAAAGCAGCAAAACCACGTCAGGCGGCTAAATCTGGCGGAAAGAGCAGTAAGCGGGCTGACGGTGCCGACGCCCCGTTGCCGACCGCTGGACTTGTCGTGTTCTCCGATGGTGGATGCGAACCAAATCCCGGTGATGGTGGATGGGGCTTTGCCGTGTATCGGGATGGCGTGGAAGTGCATTCAGACTGTGGCGGCATGCTGGACACGACGAACAACGTCATGGAACTGACTGGCATGCTAATGTCTATCCGGTGGGCAGCCGTACAGGGCGAGCCGGTGCATATCCTCTGTGACAGCCAGTATGTGGTGAACGGCTGCAATGACTGGCGTCACGGCTGGAAGAAAAAGGGCTGGAAGCGTGGCGAGACGAAAGAGCTTGCCAACGCGGACCTATGGCAACAGATCGACGCCGTACTTGACGGCAAGGATCATATCACCATCGGTTGGGTAAAAGGCCATGTCGGCATCACCGGGAACGAACGAGCCGACGAACTGGCAACGATGGGAATGGAGATTGCCAGAGGCGAACCAGCGACTGATTTGCTGACAGATCAACTCCGATATGTCGTTTAATGGCTTATCTGGTTCGGAGTGGCGCATACAATGACAAAACAGCCGGTTTCGGGGTGTTGCCAGTTGGCCCCGAAATCAGGCATATTTTCCTTACAATCGACGCACTATCCCGAAAATCAAAGGCAATAATTCCTATTATCCGTCAACATGATATGAACGGTCATAGCCGAACTGTGTCATATCGGTTGACAGCCGGGTTTGACGGCGTGTCGGAAAACTGCGTAAAAAGGCACCCATAGACGGTAACGTCGAAGAAGTGCGCCACGGCGAGACCGGGCCACAAAGACCCCATGAACATCCCTGCTCTATAAGCATATGGAACACCCGGTTTGCGGGTGGGATCAGAGGATTGCATTGAGGCCAAAGCCTCAAACGACAGGCCCATGTAGCTCAGTTGGTTAGAGCCATGGTGCGAAGGTTCGAACCCTTCCGTGGGCCTATCAATTTGATTACGTCCTTGGGGTGAGCTTTGCCCCGATGACATTCGACTTATAGCGAGCGAGAGAAATGATTTTGTCTAAAGCTTGATCAACTTCCGAGGGGATGCCGTCGATGGCGGCTGCCTTTTCAGCAATCTCGCTGATTAAATCTAGCGCTTGGTTCATCTGCTCGTAAGAATGGCTTTCGATACTCATAGACTATGCTCCAAAGTTTAAGCAGCTGCCGAGCTACTGGGGCAATGAGATATAGGTCGAAATCGCTTGGGCACCGATAGCGATAGCAGCAAATAGCGCTCCAGACGCGTTCAGCCAGGTTCCCAATGTCGCACGTTTACGGATGTGCACAGGTGGCCCGCCCCAGTATGAGATAGAAAAATCTGGCGTTATCAGGGCTGAAATCAGCCACGACACAGCTGATAACGCCCCAGCTATCACAGTAAGCCATTCAAGAAACATTCATCCCTCCCATACCCCATCGGGGAATAAACAGGGATGGCTCCTGCAAATCAAGAGGGTTCGTTGGCTAGGATCAAGACTGTTCGCCCGCTAGTCCGCACCCTCAAGCCTCGCATGAGCGCACCGAAGGGTGAGAAAGCCAGGTTGAAGGAACGAGACGAGACCCAGCCTTGGCGGCGCTGGTACTACACTGCCCAGTGGCAGAAGCTCCGACAAAAGGTCTGGGAGCGCGATCAGTACACGTGCAAGCGCACCGGCACACTGTGCATAGGCAAGTACCCGGCAGGGAATAGCCCGGTAGCGAACCACATCATCCCGCACAAGGGAGACCCGGAACTGTTCTGGGACATCAACAATATCGAGACTGTGGCGAAGTCGGTTCACGACAGCCTGATCCAGTCCGAAGAGCGTAGGCAAGGATATTGAACAGCCATGGCCGACCACACCGAGAAGCTGACAATCAAGATTGATGTGGACAGCAAAGCCTATCAGGCAATGCTCAAGGATATCCGCCGTGAGGTTGAGGTCACACTCAGCCTGAAGAACGCAAAGCGGAAGGGCCTACTATGAGCGACCAAGCCCAACAGCCGGTCACCTTCCTTGGTAACATCGCACGGATAGAGGTGAAGCCAGGTGACAGGTTCGTCCTCATGACGGATGGGCCAGTATCGGAAGAAACGGCACGGCGTTTCACAGACGAATGGAAGCGCTTCATGGGATCAGATGCACCAAAGCTCATGATCCTGTCCGATGGCATCAAGATAGGTGCGATTGGATACGAGGAAAGCACACCTGACCCATGGTGACCCCGTGAAACACCTCCCGTGAAACATTCGACCGGGGGGAGGATCACCCGGAAAACCGGGGCCGACGCCACACCCGCGCCCCTCTAACGAACACGATTTTTTTCTTCACAACGGATTTTCGCCCATGGCCGGTAACAAAAACAGCGGTCGGCCTGAGTTCGCGCCGACGGATGAACATCGTGAGAAAGTGCGGGTTCTCAAAGCCTGCGGGATGACAAATGAGGCGATAGCCGAGGCAATTGGCATTTCCGAACCTACTTTGCGCAAGCATTTTTCTTTGGAGATGGACATCGCGACGGCGAAAGTCAGGGCTGACGTGCTCTGGGCGCGGTATCAGTCAGCCATGGGCGGGAATGTCTCGGCGCAAAATCGCTTGATCGAGCAGGTTTCAGCGAACGAGGCGAACCGGAAACGGAACCCAGACAAGCCGGAAAAAAAGCCAAAGCTCGGCAAGAAGGAAGAACAGAAGCTCGCAGCGCAGGCAGTGGGTGGGAAGTTCGCACCGCCAGCGCCGCCGAAGCTGATCGTGAGTAACAATTGATGGAGGCTCACTGGTCTACCGCTTGCCCGGACTGGGAAGAAAGGATCATAAATCGGAAATCGCTGGTCCCGTGCGATCCGCTCTTTCCTGACGAAGCCGAAGCCGCGCTGGAAGTGTTCAAGGCCCTCAAGGTCGTGGACATGCCGAAGGTCTACCGGCCTGAAACGGACGAATACGACTTCCCGACTTTCGGGGAAGTGTCTGACGAATGGGTGTTTGATATCGTTCGGGCCGTCTTCGGTGCCTACGATGCGAGCACTGCAACCCGGCTGATCGAAGAGTTCTTTCTCTTGGTCAGCAAGAAAAATGGCAAGTCAACGCTTGTCGCCGGGATCATGCTTACGGCGCTGATCCGCAACTGGCGTTTTGCTGCTGAATTGCTGATCCTGGCCCCTACACGAGAGGTTGCCGATAACTCGTTCAAGCCTGCCGCCGAAATGGTCAAGGCCGACAAGGAGCTTATGGACCTGCTCAGTGTGCAGGATAACCTCAAGCAGATCACGCATCGGGTCACGTCGGCGGTCCTGAAGGTGATTTCGGCTGATGCGTCGACATCGGCAGGCAAGAAGGCCGCTTTCGTCCTGATTGAAGAGCTTTGGCTGTTCGGCAAGAAGGCGAACGCAGCGGCGATGCTACAGGAAGCCATGGGCGGTCTGGCAGCGCGTTCCGAGGGGTTCGTGATCTACATCACCACTCAATCGGACGCGCCTCCTACCGGCGTTTTCAAGGAGAAGCTGGACTACTTTCGCAATGTCCGCGACGGCGTGATCGATGATCCGCGCAGTATGCCGATCCTCTACGAGTTCCCGGAACACATGGTGAAGTCCAAGGCGTACCTGAAGCCGGAAAACTTCTATGTGACCAACCCAAACCTGGGCCGGTCGGTGCGCAAGGACTGGTTATTTCGGAAGTTGCAGAACGTCGAACGCGGGCAGGATGAGGAAGGCGACACTACCCAGACGTTCCTTGCGAAGCACCTGAATATCGAGATCGGCATGAACTTGCGCGCCAATCGGTGGCCAGGTGCCGATCTATGGGACAGCGGCGCAGACGAAGAACTGTCAAAACTACCCCATATGGAAGCCTTGGAAGCGCTTTTCAGGCGTTCAGAGGCTGTCGTGGTCGGTCTGGATGGCGGTGGCCTTGATGACTTGTTCGGCCTGACAATCGTTGGCCGTGAGCCGGCGGAAATCAAGGTAACGGTGATGGTCAATGGGTTCCCGCAAACCCAGAAAATGAAGGTCTGGCTAAGCTGGTCTCATGCGTGGTGTGATCGAGGCGTCCTGACCCGACGAACGTCAATCGCTTCCAAGCTGTTGGAGTTGGAGACAGCCGGGCAACTGACGATTACCGATGACGCGTTGGAAGATATTGCGACGATTGTCAGCATCATCAAGCGCGTGAAGGATTTAGGCATCCTTGCATCGGTCGCAGTTGACCCGGCTGGACTGGGCGAGATGGTGGACGCTCTTGCGGCCCCGGAAGTCGACATCACCGACGAAAACGGCCTGCTTATCGGTGTTCCGCAAGGTTACGCCATGATGAACTCGATCAAGACGGCAGAGCGAAAGCTGAAAAATGGCACGTTCAAGCATTCTGGCGGGCCTCTCATGCAGTGGTGCGTCAGTAATCTGAAGATCGAGCCGACGGCCACTGCGATCCGCGCCACCAAGCAGACGGCGGGCGATGCCAAGATAGACCCGGTGATGGCTCTTTTCGATGCCGTCACCATCATGAGCCGGAACCCGCAACCGAAGCGGAAGAAGGCCTATCAGTTCATGGTCGTGGGCTGATCCAACCTAAAAACCTGAAGAAACGGAGAGTTGCCTATGAACCGGCATCTGTCGGCGCAGCGCGCCTATTCGTTCCTCGAAGTCAAATCGATCAGCGAGGACAAGCGCGTCATCCGTGGCATCGCGACGACGCCAACGCCTGACCGCGTGGGCGACATTGTGGAGCCGCTGGGCGTCAAATTCACCAACCCGATGCCGTTCTTGTGGCAGCACAAGCACGATAAGCCCATAGGAACCGTCAAATTCGACACTCCGACGGCAAACGGCATCACATTCGAGGCTGAACTCCCGATTATCGATGAACCCGGCGTTCTGAAGGATCGTGTTGATGAGGCATGGCAGAGCATCAAGCTTGGCCTTGTCCGAGCCGTTTCCATCGGTTTCCGGGCCATCGAATATGCTTTTCTCGACAATGACGGCATTCGCTTCACTAAATCCGAGGTGTTTGAACTCTCGGCGGTGACGATCCCGGCGCAGGCCGAAGCCGTCATGACGAGCATCAAGAATATGGACGCAGAAGCAATCGCGCTCATCAAATCTTTCGACACGGGACTGCCCGCCGCGTCTGGCATTCCGGCAACCGTTACGAAAAACGGCCCCGGCGCTGCGGGGAAACCTTCAAAACCAGTCATCCTCAATCCGACGAAAGGCACGGATATGAAAACCATTGCTGAACAAATCGCGGCGCTGGAAGCATCCCGCAACGCGAAATCGGCCCGCATGGGCGAAGTCATGCAGAAGTCGATTGACGAAGGTCGCTCGACCGATGCAGCCGAACAGGAAGAGTTCGACACACTGGAAGGTGAGCTTTCCGCAATCGACGGCGACCTGAAGCGTCTCCGCACTCTGGAGAAGGCACAGGCCACCGCCGCAAAGCCCGTCATTGCCAATCAGGTTCTGAACGGTGAAAAGGCCGCGGCTCTTCGCTCTGGCGTTTCCATCGCCCCGGTTGAAATGGAAAAGGGCATCCGCTTCGCCCGCTATGCGAAGTGCATCGCAATCGCCACCAAGACCAATCAGTCTATCAACTCGGTAGCTGAAACGCTGTACGGCAAGAGCGATCCCGAATTTATCGAGATCACCAAGGCGGCAGTGTCGGCCATGACCACGACCAATACTGACGCGCTGGTCGGCAACATCGGCGGTTTCGCTGACTTTGTGGAATACCTGATGCCGCGTACGATTATCGGTCGCTTTGGCACTGGCGCCATCCCGGCGCTGGCAAAAATCCCGTTCCGTACTCCGATCATCGGTGAAGTCACCCAGGCCGATGCGCAGTGGGTTGGTGAAGGCAAGGCCAAGCCGCTCACCCGCACCACGTACGGACGCACCAAGCTTGACCCGCTCAAGGTGGCTTCTATCGCAGTGCAGACGATGGAGCTTATCCGCGATAGTTCGCCTTCGTCCGATATTCTGATCCGTAATGCACTTTCCACGGCTCTGACCCGTCGCCTTGACCTGACATTCCTTGACCCAACGATTGCGGCGATTGCAGGCGTTCGCCCCGGCTCGATCCTCAACGGTGTCGCGCCAGTGACGGCAAGCACCGCTACGGGCGCAGATGGCGTCCGTGAAGACGCTCAGTCCATCATGGCGGCATTCGTCACGGCGAATAACCCGCTGACTTCCGGTGTCTGGATCATGTCGGGGCTGACTGCTCTGAAGATCATGGGCATGCTGAACCCTCTGGGCCAGCGTGAGTTCCCCGGCGTCTCGCTTCAGGGCGGCACCTTCTTCGATCTGCCTGTCATCGTATCGAACTATGTCGGTGACTACCTCGCGCTCGTGAATGCTGAAGACATTCACTACGGTGATGAAGGCGGGATCGATATCGCCATGTCCACGGAAGCTTCGCTTGAAATGGACAGCGCCCCAACGGGTGATAGCGACACCCCGACGCCTGCCGAACTGGTTTCGATGTTCCAGACCAACAGCGTGGCATTCCGCGCCGAGCGTACTATCAACTGGTCGCGCCGCCGTCCTTCGGCTGTCGCGTGGGTTGATGCTCCCGTTTGGAACTAACCATAGTGGCCCCGGTGCGCATCGTGCCGGGGCTTCTCTCTTTTCGCCGGAGGTTGCCATGAAAGCTTCAAACTACATGAACCGTGCTCTCAAGGCGCGTGATCCGCGATTTGCGCACATTCTCGGCAAACTCGGATATGAGCGCGCCGATATTGTTTCGGCTGATGACGCTGGCGTCGATGACGTGGCTCAGCTGCGCAAGGAATATCAGGAAGTGGTCGGCAAGCGCGCCTTCCATGGCTGGGACGCTGCGACACTCAGGGCAAAGATTGCCGAGGCGAAAGGCGCGAAGTAATGGGCCTCGTTTCCCTTGTGAAGAAAACGCTTTCTCCGGTGTTCAACCGCTCTCGCGGCTGGTTCTCGATCATGGAAAGCTTTCCCGGCGCATGGCAGCGCAATGTCGAAGTGAAGTTCGATAGTGTCCTGTCATATCATGCAGACTTTGCTTGCCGGACGCTGATCGCATCGGACATTGCCAAGCTTCGCATCAAGCTTATGAAGCAGGATAGCGACGGCATATGGGTGGAAACCAAGCGTAAGCAGTATTCCGATGTCCTGAACAAGCCGAACCATTATCAGAACCGCATCCAGTTTATCGAACACTGGGTTCTGTCGAAGCTCCAGACCGGCAACACCTATGTTCTGAAGCAGCGGAATGAGCGCGGGCAAGTCGTCAGGCTCTATGTACTGGACCCGAAGCTTGTCACGCCGCTTGTTTCACCGGATGGCGCTGTCTTCTATCAGATCGACACGGACAATCTGGCTGGTATCGAACAATCGCTTGTGGTGCCGGAACGTGAGATTATCCACGACCGTTTCAACTGCTTCTATCATCCGCTTGTCGGCATTTCGCCAATCTTCGCTGGCGGCTTGGCTGCCATGCAGGGGCTGGCGATCCAAAACGACAGCACATCATTCTTCCAGAACGGTGCGCAGCCAGGTGGCATCCTTACGGCACCGGGTGAAATCGATGAAGAGACCGCGAAGCGCATCAAGGAGCACTGGGAAACCGAGTATTCCGGCAAGAACACGGGCAAGGTTGCCGTTCTGGGCGATGGCCTGAAATACGAGCCGATGAAGACGAAAGCCGTCGACGCTCAGTTGATTGATCAGTTGAAATGGTCGGCAACCGTCGTCTGCTCGGTCTACCACGTGCCGCCGTACAAGGCCGGTATCGGTGAAATGCCTGCCAACACCAATATTCAGAGCTTGAACCTCGAATATTACTCGCAGTGCCTGCAAATCCACATCGAAAGCATCGAGCTATGCCTTGATGAGGGGCTTGGGATGAGTGACGGTCTGGGCACTGAATTGGACGTGGACAATCTGCTGCGCATGGATACGGCCACCCAGATGGAAGTTCTGGACAAGGCGAAAAGCGTCCTGACGCTGAACGAGCGCCGTAAGCGTCTCGAAATGCCGAAGCTCAAGCAAGGCGGCGATACGGTTTACCTGCAACAGCAGGATCACAGTGTTGAAGCTATTGCCGCTCGTGACGGGCAGCTGATCGCCGGAAACAATCAGCCACCGGCACCGCCTGAACCGCCGCCGGAACCCGAACAGAAGCACATATCGACCGTTGCCGTTAAGGCACTGTTCGCTGGACAGCGAAACACACGAAAGGCCGCATGATGGACCTACAGAAGCTATTCGATGAAGGGTTCGAGGCGGTCAAATCGTATGTCGATCGATCATTTGAAACCTATGATGGTCGTATCGAAGCGCTTGAAAAGCGTGTTGCTGAACTGCTCGACCGCCCGGAACCAATCAGCGTCAAAAGCGCTTTAATCGACCGAGAAAACAAGCTTGTGCTGACGTTCTCGAACGGAGAGACAAAGGAACTGGGCAATGTTGTCGGTGATGATGGCAAGCCAGGTGCCGACGGCCTTGGCTTTGATGATCTGTCTGTCGAGTACGATGGGGAAAAAACGGTAACGCTGAAATTCGTTCGCGGCGAGCAGAGCAAGGAGTTCCCGTTGGTTCTGCCTGTCGTGATTGACCGCGGCGTTTTCTCGGAAGGTAAGACCTACGAACCCGGCGACGGCGTGACATGGGGCGGCAGCTTCTGGATTGCGCAGGAAACCACGGCAGAAAAGCCAGACAGCACCAAGGGCTGGCGTTTGGCCGTCAAGAAGGGCAGAGACGGCAAAGACGGAAAGATCGAGCCAGCGGCCAAATCTGGGCCGATACGGGTCACTATCCCGAAGGGCGGTGAATGATGGCTTACAATTTCGTCACCGTCGCTGAAGCTAAGCAAGGCCTGCATTTCGATATCGAGGCTACCGAAGACGATGCACAGTTCACGATGTTGATTGCTTCCGCGTCCGAACGTGTCGCCGCGTACATCGGGTCCCGTATCACGGAAGTGACCGACGCGGACAAGAACGCCACCGACGCCCGGTTGAAGGTCGCGACAATCATGCTGGTTGGCTACCTCTACAATGCCCCGGATCAAGGCACAGACGGCAGCTACGAGCGCGGGACGCTTCCCAAGCCGGTATCCTCCATCCTCTATCAACTTCGCGATCCTGTGGCGATCTGAGGCGATCATGACAAACATTCGACCCGGCGACCTCAATCAGGCGGTCGCGTTCGACATCATGACCAGCCAGCCGGACGGCCAAGGCGGTTACAATCAGGTGCCTGAGACAATCACCACACGGGCACATTTCCGCTTTCTCCGTGGCGGTGAAACTGTGCAGGCGGCCCGTCTCAATGGCAAACAGCCCGTCGTCGCCACGATCCGACGGAACGAGCGCACCCGACTGATCAAGACGGATACCGTCATGCGCGATACGCGCACCGGCACCAAGTACAACATTCGCGCCGTTGTCCCGACCGATGACCGGAAGTTTCTGGAAGTCACGGCGGAAAGCGGCGTGACCATCTAAGGAGAAAACCATGCCTTGGGTTCGGTTCAAAGAGGTTTTCAACTTTCCGGCCACACCAGCCGTCACGCAACGATATCCAGCGGGCTTTACCGGCAACGTCACCACACGATGCGCTGACATGGCGGAAGCGCAGGGCAAGATTGAGCGCATCAAAACACCACGAAAGGGCGAGGCTCTCATCGATGGCGATCAAAGCGACAATTCAAGGGCGCGAGGCGCTGAACCGACGGCTTCGCCAGTTGGTGCCAGACGCGGAAAAGAACGCGGCTGAAGCAAAGTTGCAGATTGCGAATGAAGCAGCCAACGCCATAGCCGCTAAAGCGCCCATCGGCCCAGCAACCGATCCCTTCACCAGCAAGCCGAGGCAGGCCGGGAAATATCGGTCCAGCATCAAGGGCGGATTGCAGCGCGACAATCTGGGCAAGATCGGGATCGGTCAGACCCGTTCCAAAGACCCGGATGCAACCGGCGTCTATGCCGAATACATCTGGCGCTTTCTCGAATTTGGGACCAAGCCGCACATCAATAAGGGCGCGGCACCCGGAACCCATCATCCCGGCACTGCGAAGCAACCGCATATCTTCCCGACATGGCGAGCCATGCAGCGTAAGGCCAAGCGCCGCGTTCGGGACGCGATCAACAAGGCGGTCAGAAAGGCAAGAGGCAAGTAATGGCATCACTCAGCAACAGCTTGCAGGTTGCCGTCTATAACCGGCTGCTGGCCTTCACTCCGCTGACTGACATCGTGGGATCGGGCGTTTACGACATGCCCACGCTGGAGGCCGCATATCCCTATGTGATGCTGGGAGACGAATATAACTTTCAGGACGATGTTACCTGCAAGAAATCCTGGCGGGTCTATTTCCAGGTGGACGGATGGTCCGACCATCGCGGCTACAAGGAAGTGAAAGAGATTGCCCAAGCCGTGCATGACGCGCTCCACGAATATCCGCTGGAGGTCGCGGGCTATAGACTGATCAGTCTTTCACACATCAAAACCGAGTATATCCGCCAGCCAGACGGCATCCTGTCCCATTCGGTCAGCGATTTTCTGGCTTACATAGAAGCGCTTTAAGCGCCGATCCCCTCACAACTTGACGCAACTGAACCGGTTCGATGGTCGATCCGGCAATAGAGGACTTTTACCCATGGCTGATGGACAGCAGATTGGCCGCCTTCTCCTGATCAAGATCGGTGACGGCAACATTACTCCCGGCCCGGAAACCTTCAAAAACCTTTGCGGCCTGCAAACCACATCCTTCAACATGTCGGCCAATGAGGTTGATACGACCGTTCGCGACTGCCAGAACCCAGCCGCAACGCCTCAGAAGACGGCAGAACCGGGCATCAAGAACCGCACCTTTACCGGCAATGGCAAGTACATCGCTGGCGCGGATAGCTCGACATTCGTTCAGCACGTGATCGATGCGACCAAGTTCAATGCTCAGGTCAGCGTTCCCGGTATGGGCACGTTCACCGGGCCTTGGTTCGTTTCCGACTACGAGCTTTCGGGCGAAGATGAAGGCAACATGGATTTCAGCGCCACGTTTGTCGCGGCTGGCCCGCTCACCTTCGAAGCAGAGGTATAATCGATGGCCGAAAAGGAATTTCCGCTTTCGGTCAACGAAGCACGTGGCGAGGTGGCTTTGTGGGTCGGTGATGTGCCTCTCGTCATCGCCGCCGAAATGGAGGGACTTTCCGTCCTCTCCAGTCGGCTTGAATGCAAGTCGCTTCACGACCTTTTCACCCGGCTATCTGCCACGGAAGTATCAGCCACGCGGGCTGCTCTGCCTGCTCTGGCAGTAAAGGGCGATGCCTCCGAAGCTCTCAAGGTTTTGAAGCTCAAGCACTTCAAAGCCATTGCTGAAGCCTTCTCCAAGGCTCTCTCCCATCATTTCGATGATGACGAGGGAAACGGCGCAGCCGTCAAGGGGAAGAAGTAGAGCAGCCTCTCCCTTGGCGGCATTGGCAGAAAACCGCCTACGGTGCCCTACGGTGGACGCCAGACACGTTCTGGCGTTCTACACTCACGGAACTGGTCAACGCGATTGACGGCTACTGTGAGGCCAAAGGCATCAAGAAAAAGAAGTCAGGCGGTCCAACGGATGACCAAATGGCATGGCTGCTGGCGAAGTATGGCTGATTTACCCGCGCTTGATGCCCAAGAGCTTATCGCAGTTCGCCTGCTCGGTTTTGATCTGGTCAACTGTGAAATCGACCATCTTCTGATAGGCGTTCAGTCGTCGGATATCTGCATATACGCGTTCGCAATGCCTGTAAGGCGCGTTCTGCTCGTATGCAGCACGGGCTTGGTATTGGCCATATTGGGTCCATGCGAAATAGCCGCCTCCGGCAATGATCACCAAGCAAGCAGCCGCCACTAACGCCTTCAGCCAATTGTCCATGTTTATCTCCAAGCCCGCCTTGTGCGGGTTTCTTTATAGGACGCCTTTCCCATGGCCGACAAGACCGATGACCTGATTATCAGTATCAGCACTGACATGGCGACGGTACGCCGAAGCTTGAAGAAGCTTGAGGCCGATATATCCACATCCACAAGGGGCGTGGTCAAGCAGTTCGAAGCCATGGGCAAAGGCATCGATAATTCGATCACGTCAGCGATGCAGTCGCGCATCAACGAGATGGTCGGTATCGGCACGAAGGCATCGAAGCAGTGGACCGGCGCGCTTGCCCAGCAGGGCGCAGAGCTTGAAAAGCTGCGCATGCGTTACAACCCAGTATTCGCGGCTGTTCGGCAGTATCAGGAAAGCGTCGTCGGCATTCAACAGGCGCATCGAGTTGGCGCTATCTCAGCGGAAGAAATGACGACGGCCATTCAGCGCGAGCGCAAAGCCACGCTGGACAGCATCGCGGCAATCAAGCAGCGAAACTCTGCTGTTTCGAACATGCGCAGCGGACCGGGGAGCTTTCAGACTGCAAATATCGCAGCGCAGTTTCAGGATATCGCCGTCACGTCCGCTATGGGCATGTCACCGATCCAGATTGCATTGCAGCAGGGTACACAGCTTTCCGCCGTCTTCAACGAGATGGGCAAAGGCCGCGACGTGATCAAAGGCATTGGCGCTGCTTTCACGTCGATCATCAGCCCGGTATCTCTGGTCACGATTGGCGTTATCGCAGCCGGTGCCGCTCTGTTTCAATACATCACGACAGCGGACAAGACGAAATCGATAGACGAGATACTGAAGGAACACGCGGCGATCATTCAAAGCCTTGGTCCGGCATATGAAAGCGCCGCTCAGAAACAGCAGCAATACATCAATCAGTCGAAAGACCTGGCTAACCTTCGTCTGCGAGCATTGGTTGACGAACGTCAAACCGCCCTTCTTGACCAAGCGCAAAAATCGATAGGAAATCTGGCTAAATCCGAAGGTCTTGCGCTTCTGGGGTCCAGATTTGAAGCGGCCCGCGCTGCTATCGCTCGATTTCAGGCGTCAGTCACCGCCGGGAAACCCCAGGTGGCAGCGTTTCAGGAAGAGATCACCCGCTTACAAAAAGCTGGCGAGCTTACTGATAAAGTGGCCAACTCTCTCATAAATGCCACGGCAGAGGCCGCACGAGCAGAAACGGCGTTTAGCGCGCTAGATACCAAAGTTGACGATGCTGCATTCGCAGCAGCCAAGTTTGCCGACGGCCTCAGCAAGATATCATCATCGAAAGCACGGGATGAGCTTCAGCAGCTGTTCGACAAGACGGTACAAGGTGATGGTCGCTTCCGTGATCTGATCGACGCCATTAATCGTCTGGCGTTGACGGTCCCTGACCTTAGCGAACATCGCAATGAATTGATCAAGCTTGCAGAAGCCGCGCTTACCGCTCGCGCTGCCGTCGATGGGTTTGCCAAGACTACGCCGAAGGGCAACCGGGAACCGGGTCTCAGTGATGCAGCCTTCAATCGCCGCTATGGCGCAAATGACGACATCGTCAACAAACTGGAAAGCCAGAAGAAAGAGCTTGAGAAGAAGCCGAAGAAGTCATCGGCAGAGCGGCAGGCCGAGCGTGATGCAAACGCCTACCGCGATCTGGTCAAGTCCGCTCAGGATCGTATCGACCAACTGAAGCTTGAAGAACAGCTTGTAGGCAAGACCGGCGTAGCGGCTGAAGCCATGCGCATGAAGCTGGAGCTTCTTCAGCGGGCGCAGGATAAAGGCCGCACTGTCACCGAAGCCCAGCGGGCCGAAATCGACAAGCTTGCCACTGCCTACGGAAATGCAGCCCAGAAAGTCTCTGCGATGCAGATGGCTGAAGAGTTGCAGTTCGAACGTGCCCAGTTGTTCCGCAGCCCGACAGAGCAGCGCGTTGCAAGCCAGCTTCGCAATGCTGGGATCAGCCCTGATAGCGAGTATGGACAGGCCATTGGCAACCAGATCCGGCTAAATGAACAATTGGCGATTGGTCGAGATCGGGCTCTGGACTTCGCCCAAGGTCTGGCAAACGACATCCTGAACAGCGCCGATGCGATGGACATCCTCCGCAACTCAGTCAGCCGGCTAGCGCAGATGCTGATCGAGATGGGAACGAATAGCGCCATCAATGGACTGTTCGCCAATCTTGGTGGCGGATTGTTCGGCGGCGGGTTCCAGGCGAATACGACTTTGGGGAACTTCCTCAAGGGGGTACCGGGCTTTGCGACCGGGACAAACGCCGCTCCGGGCGGCCTCGCTCTTGTCGGTGAACGCGGGCCGGAACTTCTGAATATCCCTCGCGGCGCTCAGGTCATTCCGAATGACATTCTGGGTTCTATCGCACGGGGCGGTGTTTCCGCTCCGCGTGTGCCTTCCATCCCGTCGGCTGCAAATTCCAATGGTTCAACCGGCGTTCATGTGACGCTTGGCTGGTCGAAGGATGCGGACGGAAACATAGCGCCTATCGTTCGGGACGTGGCCCAGCAGACATTCAAGCAGGGGATCAGCGCCTATGACCGTGGCGGGGCCGTAAGAACCGCTCGCGATCTGCGGCAGGTCAACCAAAGAGGACTGGTAAAGTAATGGCTGAAAGTCTTCCTACTGGCCTGAACTATCAGGATACCCCGCTGAAGCTCGTCCGCAGTGTTTCGTCATCGCGATATGGACAGCGGGTCATATCCTTTATCGAGAATGGAGACCCGTTCTGGCAGTGGACAGCGCGTATCATCTCCCTGACGCCAGCACAGCGCCAGAAGCTTGAGGCGTTCGTGGACCGCTGCCGGGGCGGTCAGGTGACAGTCCTTTACACGCCGAGGCATGCCTGCATTCCCCAAGCCTACTGGGGCGACGCAAACAATCCCGCAATCACCGGCACCGCTTCACTTGCTGCAATCAATGGCAACACGCTGACCTTGAGCGGCGTTGCTATCGGCCTGAAGCTGATGGACGGCGATCTGATAGGCTTCGCCATCGGTGATTACAGGTTCATTGCTCGTATCGTTGCGGATGCCTCAGCCGCAAGCCCAACCTTGCTGGTGAAGGTCGAGCCGTTCCTGCCGTCGTACATCGGTGTCGGCTCGACAGTTCGTTTCAAGGAACCTGTCATGAATATGCGGCTTCTGCCGAACAGTCTGGATATAGGCGATGGCTTCTATCCGGATGCATCATTCCAGCTTGTGGAGGTGCCCAAGTAATGGCGTTTCCAGCACGATTGCAGCAGTTGCTTGATGAAGGCAGAGCAAAGATCGCTTCTGCCGCAAAGTTCGAGTTCGGCACCGGCACCTATGGCTTTTTCTCCGGCAAGGGCAGCGTTGACTACGGCGGGCTGACTTATCACGGCAATACGCTGATCGATATTGACGAACCGCGCTATGCGCTGGGCACCGCTGCCCAGCCAATAACGATGAAGTTGCCCGCTGCCGCCGATTTCGGCCTGACGCCGGATAAGCTCGGATTGATCGAACAAGAAGATTATAAAAATCGACCTGTCACGTTCTACGACTTCTATTTCGATCCAGACACGAATGCTTTCCTTCACGCTGAGCCGACCTGGTACGGCTATGTCGATACCATCGATCACCGCGAGGAAAGCGAGGAAATCTGGCTCGAAGGCCATATCGAAACCGGCGCAGTTGATAACTTCCGTGAGGGCTACCGATACGCCTCGCATGAGGATCAGCAACTGGTTTCACCGGGCGACATGCTTTTCGAGTATGCAGCGAGGATCAAGAATGAATTCTTCAAAATCAAGTTCGGCTAGGGTTCCCGGCTGGGATCGGGCGCTGGAGGATTTGGCAACCGCTCATGTTACTATCCTGCCTGAGTGGGGCGTTTCAGACTGCCTGATGACGGCAGCGGACGCAATCAGGGCAGTGACCGGGGATGACCCTCTCGCGCCATTCCGTGGCAAGTACAAGACTGAAGCCGGTGCGGCTCGAAAGATGCGCGCAAATGGCTGTGAGAACGTCAAGGACGTATTTGAAACATACCTCCAGCTTGAGCCGGTCAATCGGCTCTCCGCCCGCCGGGGCGATGTCGGGGTGATGCTGATCAATAACGAATATGTGGCTGGGTTCATTTGCGGGTCTGGTTTCGCGGTCAAGCAGCCACACGGGCTTACGTTCTTTCCCGTGACCGATATTGAGCAGGCTTACAAAGTCGGCCTGTAACCAACACTACAATTTGCGCCTTTGAAGGTCCGCCAGCAGCGGGCCTTTTCTGTTGCGCCTGCATGAGGCCTCCGTATGCCATTTCTAGCACCGATCTTCACCGGGATTGCCGGTATCGTGTCGAGCGTGGCCGCATGGGCTGCTGCAAGCCCGATCCTTGCCGGGATTGCACAGACTGCTTTCGGTATTGCGCTCAAATATGCCGTCAATGCGCTGTTTCCTCCAAAGACGCAGAGCCGCGCCTCGGAATTGGAAACGCAATATGGTTCGAATATCCCGCGTTCCGTCATTCTTGGCACATGTGCGACTGAAGGACATCACATCTATCGCAATAGCTACGGCAGTGGCGGGCGTCTCATTCAGGATGTTTTCGTCCTGTCGAGCTTCCGCATCACGGCTGTGAACCGTGTCCGGTATAATGGCGAGTGGCGGAACCTGACCCAGCAAGACGCTGACGGCTACTGGCTCGTGCCAAACGAAGGGACGAGTGGCGACGATCACGACAATGTTCGGGTGAAGTTCTACTACGGCACGATGGATCAGCAGGCAGAGCCGACGCTGATCAACAATGCCCGTCCGGCTGGCCGGTGGACTGCAAACCATCGCGGCGCAGGCGTTGCCTATGCCGTTGTGTTTTCCGAACTGCGCAAGAATGGCGACGGCCTGACCTCTCCGGCAAAGCTGCTGTTCGAAGTCGTCGGTGCGCCGCTTTACGACTGGCGCAAAGACAGCACGATGGGCGGATCAGGCGCGCATCGCTGGGACGATCAGAGCACGTGGGAATATTCCGACAATCCATCCGTCCAGATTTACAATCTGGAGCGCGGGTTCTTCAACGGGACACAGCGCATGGTTGGCAAGGCTGTTCGTGCAAGCCGCCTCCCATTGGCAGAATATACGCAAGCCGCGAACATCTGCGATGAAACCATGCTGGATGGTTCGAAGCGCTATCGTGCTCATGCGATTACCAAAGACGGACCCGGCGCGAACCACGACGCCAACCTTACACCGATCCTTGAAGCCATGTGCGGATCGTGGGTGGAGCGCGTTGATGGTGAGTTCCCGATTGCTGGCGCTCCGCAGGCAATCGTTGCCACGATCACGGACGACGATATCAAGCGCGGAGCATCGCTTCGCTTCAGCGCCAAGCGCAAGCGCACGGAACTGATTAACACCGTCGCGGCTTCCTATGTCTCGCCGGAAGATTTCTACGAGACCAAGGACGCAGCAACCCGTATCGATGCTGGCGCTCTGGCCGAAGATCGGGAAACCCTTGCCAGTGCCATTCCTTACGCCGCCGTCACAGATGTAAGGCAGGTGGACAGGCTGGCTGACATCGCGATCCGCGGGGCTCGGTATCAAGCCTCGGCGGAAATCGTCGTTCATCCGAAGTTCCTCGATACGATCAAGGAAGGCCGGTGGGTTCGCTGGAATAGCGCCAAGTATGGCGACCGGACGTTTCAGGTGCTGACGCGCCAACTTGGCGGGATCAATACGGATGGCGCTCGCGATATCTCGATTGCGTTGCAAGAGATCAGCAATGGCGTGTTCGATCCGACGGCATACGAGACCAATCCTCCGGTCATCATCGTTGTGCCGCCGCCGCAGTATCTGGCCGAGGTGCAGAATTTCAACGTAATTCCGTTTGTCGTGGTTGCAGATGGACAGGGCGAACTCCCGGCTGCCCGCCTCATATGGGATAACATCGATGATATTTCTGTCATTGGCGTGACCATCGAGTATTGGCCCGCAAATGATCCAAGCCAGGTGTTCACACGGTTCGTTACTTGGGACGTGACAAACGTTATTCTGGTCGAAGGCCTGACTTCGCTTACTGACTGGTTTGTGCGGACCCGATTGCGCGTTGATAATGGTCGGTCTGTAGCATGGTCAACTGCTACCCCGTTCACAACACTGAATGCTCGTGGCGACGAAAGCCCGGTCGACTATGAACATCTCGACGGTGACGTGAAAGGCCTCATCAACTGGATGACAGACGACCGCCGCGAGATTATTCGTCAGGCTCAGGAGAACGCCACCAAGACCGCTGACGGCATGCTGGCCGGTTATGCGGATAGTCGCTCCCTTCGCCGCGAGCTTGCCAGCACCTACGGCAAGGCAAAAGCGTCATGGTCAGAAGACATCTATGTGGCGACAGGGCCAAATAGCGCCATCGTACAGCAGTTGACGCAACTGAACGCCGAACTTGACGAAAAGGCGGACGCAAGCGTGGTGACGTTGCTCTCAGCCCGTGTTGACGGCGTTGAAGGCGATATGACCGCCATCGCGGATGCGATCACTGACGTGAATGCGTCGGTGGATGGCACAGTGTCGAATGCTGGCTGGCGAATGACCTCCACTGTCGGCAGTGGCGGCACGTCTGCCAAGATATCGGCTTACGCCCGTATCAACAGCGGCGATGCTTGGAAACAGGCCGGTTGGTTCATCAATGTCACCCCGACTGGTAGCCAGTTCATTGTCGTAGCCAATCAGTTCGCCATTGCCGATCCGAACAACGATGGCAGTTTTACCTATCCGTTCGTTGTGCAGAATGGCGAGGTTTACATCCAGAATGCTCGATTGGGCACTTTGAATTTCGACATTCTCCAAGCCAACAACGGCAAGCTCATCCTTCGTGGCTACGACAATTTCGCGGATGTCAGGATTTTTGTCTGATGGTTTATGTCGCGTATGGGAAGAGGCCGGGAGGCGATCCGTTCTTCAAGATCATGAAGTACAATACTGACGATCATTTGGCCGTAGCGAACACGGCCTATGATCGCTTTTACTTCAATTCTGAAAATCAGATGGTGTCGTATATCTACGCACCACAGGCTACTTATAACGTCAATGCAACCTCATTCCCTGGTGGAACAATCAACAATGATGCTCCAAGCGGAACGATATCATTAATTGAAGGCATGTCAGCTGGCACTGCCAAGCGCGCCGTTCATAGCTGGAATACTGGCGTAACTGAAAATCGCGTAATCCAATACATCCAATTTTTAGAGCGGTACGACAATCAGGGAATAATCCCGATCTTCGAAGCGCGCCTTAGAATGCCAAATGGCCGCTTACAGGGGCCGTGCTACTACAACAATAAAATTGATTATGTGGGTGCGCAGCATAATGGGGCTACCTTCTTAAATAACAACGCCTATACCAATGGCGTGAATTCTAGACCTGGATCAATCCGGGCCGACTTTGCTTACTACGGCAAGTGGTACGGTAATGTTTTCGACGTGAACAATATCTCTGCACGAAGTCTTAGTAGCATTAGAACGCCGATCAGCGGGAACGAAAACTACGAGATTTATACCGCCCTATGGACACTCCCAGCCCATAACGCGCCTATTCCCAACCCGCAAGGAACGCCGGTCTCAGGTCAATGCCCGATAGTGCTCAGCCCCTCACAGGTCGTTATCTGTCGGCGCGGGTTTGATGTCGCAACATCAAGCGGTTTTCAGCGCATCATCGACAGCGACCGCAATCCTCCGTTGTGCATTCTGGCAGGGCAGACGGGGGCAATAGCTGCCGGTGGTTCAACGTTTATTGCTGGCCCTCCCGGCATCACCATGACCACGAGTATGATCGTGGATATGATTGTGAAAATCGAGGACCGCGACTTTATGGTTCCGATGTTCGACCGCGTATTTCGAGATGCGACCAACAATCATTTCATCGAATATACAATCGCCGGAAATGGGATCACGATCTACAACAGCGGTCAGTATACCGTCACGGTCAAATATATCGTCTTTGGCAATGATATGTCAGGTCCGACGACCGGAGGTTCTCAGGTCCAGCGAACTCTCGCGGGCAACCATGTGCAGTTCAAAAAGCCGGGATCGAGTGACACTAGCCCGTCATTGAATGACATCCTGATTGATACCCGCTTTCCGATGCTTCAGATTATCGCAGAGGGATATCTCCCGATATCGAACTTCAGTACCGCTAATCGGGTCGATATCATGTATGGCACCCATGCAGCTGTCGTGAACTATTCCGCTCCCAATATGTTCGTGTTCCCGAAGATCGTAGGCGTCTTTCCACACGCACTGCGGCAGGGATATGGCAACTGGCAACGCAGGCCGGGTGGCGTCGAAACCGGACCATCTAACCAATCTGTGGTTACCGTGGTGCGCGATAATCAGATCATTATCCACCTTTCACCGGGCCGCCCGACGGAATTTGCGAACGGCGCTTGGCAGTACGACCAGCCTGACCCGCTAGGCGCTCGATATTACATTCTTGCGGCTGTCACGCCCTAAATCCTTCCTAGGAGAAAAATCTATGGCTACTTTGTCTGACTATATGTCAGGAACGATTTCTCTCGCCAATGGGTCAGTGACTGTTACTGGTACCGGAACGCTGTTCGAAGTGACGCGGTTCCGCGAAGGTGACACTCTCCAAATCCAGAACCTGACGGCAGTCATCGCCAGTGTCGATAGCGACACTCAGCTGACCCTTACTGAGCCATGGACCGGCACGACCATTGTTGACGGCCCGTACCGTGCCAGACAGCTTGGCGATGGCTCTCGTGTTTCAACGCAAGCCGCAACCGTTATCGAACTGCTCGGCAATGGTGTTTTGATGAACTTGGCCGAACTCGGCGTCGAGGAAGGGAAGGTGCCGGTCGGAGGGCCAACTGGTGAGTATGAACTGGCTGACCCGGCGACTTTCGGCATCCAAGACCCGAACGGCAGTCTTGGCAAGCTTGCGGCGCTCACATTGGGCAATCGTCAGATATTACAGACCGATGAGAATGGGGTGTTGGGGCAGTCGGATATTACTATGTTTGGCAAAGCCCTGCTAGCTCGAAACGATGCATTTGGATGGGGCCTCGAAAACGAAAACAATAACATTCCGAATGACAATGCAGACACTCTGCGTATCAACGGCGTTTACCGCACGTTGCCCACAACAGTAGGTGGCCCTGGAACCGGTACCTGGCAGCTCCTGCACATGGGGCAATCGCAGAACTACGCAACGCAGGTGGCGTTCTCGATGACCTTCGGCAACAACCAAGGACCGAGAATACGTAATCTCGTCAATAACGTCTGGACGTCATGGCGTCCGTTATCTGCTGAATATGATTACAATTCAAATGGCGGGTTCGTTCGCTTTCAGGACGGTACACAGATTTGCATGTCTTCGGATATAGCCGTTCCGATGGGCTCCAATATTACCTCCGCAATATGGACGTTCCCAGCACAGTTTTCATCTATTCCTTGGTCGGTTGCTATCCCCAATTTCACATCAGCCGACACGGGGGCTTCTGCGGCACGATCGCGATATCTTCTATCAGCCAGAAGCAAGAGCAATTCGGCAGCTGGTTTAAACTGTCAATTAATCCAAGGTGCAACTGCGCAGTCTGGCAACTGGGAGGGCAACCAGGTCGTATCGATTGGAAGGTGGTATAACTGATGTTCAAAATCTCCTTTTCTCCTCAATATTCCACCGCTGTCCTATCGATCGAAAAGCGCGGCGGCGTCCTGATCGTCAACGGTGATGAGCTGGATTTCTCTGACCTGCCGGACGGGGGCGACTATCCTGCGGAGGCCATCGAAAACCCTATGGTTGTTGGTGGCGTCAAGCGGGTGGACGGGGAAGTTCATATTGCGGTGTTGCTGCCTTACAGCAAGCCGAACCCGCCGCGTTCTGTGGCGTTCCCCGATACGTTAACAGTCGCTTCTGATGGCGAAATCACTTTACCGGAAGGTCGTATTGCGCCCAGCCAGAACGAGCAGGAGACCGACGATGCCGCTGAATAAATCATTGATGATCACACCAGAGCATAAGCAGGCTGCTGCCCATACAGCTTTGCTGGATTACGCGGCCCAGAAGCGGTGGGAGAAAGAAGTCGGCGGGATCGAGGTCAACGGCCTTACCGTCGCCACCGATGATCGCTCAAAGACGATGATATCCGGCGCTCGCGTGGCGGCGATGGCTGATCCGGCCTTTACCACGTCATGGAAAGGCTCGGACGGTAGTTTTGTGCCGCTCGATGCCGCTGCTGTGATCGCGATCAGCGATGCGGTTCTGGCTCACGTCTCGGCCTGCTTTGCACTCGAAGCGCAGGTGCTGGCCGATATCGATAACGACCTCATCACCACGCAAGCCGAGGTAGACGCGGCTTTCGCGTAAACGCTCTCTCATCACAGAATAGGAATAGACCATGGCCAAGGGAACCTTTGCCAAAGCGATGCCGCATGTCTCAACGCCAGACCTATATTACGTGTATCGCCCGCTGCTCGATCTGATCGGGTTCACCGAAGGGACCGACAAGGGCGACGGGTACAACGAAACCCTCGGCTATGGCGCTTATACCGGCGGCGATGTCGATCTGGTGAAAATGAGCCTGAAGCAGATTGACGATCTGCAAGGCAAGATGCTGGCGCACCCGAAGAACAAGCTGAATAGCTCCGCTCTCGGTCGGTATCAGATAGTCCGTACCACGCTTCGGACAATCAAGCGTACCCTGCAACTGTCGAACAACCTTCTGTTCAATGAGGCATTGCAGGACCGTTGCGCCTGCTACCTTCTCGGCGTTCGTGGGATCGACAAGTATCTGTCTGGCCGTCTTAAGGAAGATACGCTCATCAACAATCTGGCTCAGGAATGGGCAAGCCTGCCGACCACAAAGGACGTCGGGTATTACGGCGGCCAGCGGGCGGCGGTTAAATCGGCACGTGTCCGCGAGGTGCTGGCAGAAGTCCGCAAACGTCACGATCAGGCCCAGCCGAAAGAGATTGTTGCGGTGGAAGTGGACAAGCCAGTTGTCCCGCCAACCGTCGAGAAAGAAGTGAAGAAGAAGTTCAGCCTGGCTGGCTGGATTGGCTCGATCCTGTCCGGTGGCGGTATCGGTGCGCTCGGTCTTGCTGGCTTCGGCTGGCGTGAACTGCTCGTTATGGGCGGTCTCGCGATTGTCGTATTGCTCGGCGGTCTGGTTCTCCGTGGCTGGATCGTGAAGGCGATCAAAGACATCAAGGCTGAACTGGAGGCGTCATGATCTGGGCACTCATTCCCTCATGGCTGAAATACTCGCTCGCTGCCCTTGTGGCGGCGTTTCTGCTTCTGGCAGGTGGATATCTCATCGGAAAGCGTGATGGCCGTCAGCAGGCCATTTCCGAGCAACTGCGCGATGCCGTTAAAGCTGAAAAGGAAAGGGGCAAGGACGATGAAAAACTACGCGGGCTTACGGATTTTGATTTTTGTGTTCTTGCCCTTCGTCGTCGCGGGCTGTCCTTCGACCAGTGCGACGAGCTGCGCCGGCTGGAGACAGAATAATCTTTCGCCTGCTGGTTTGGTAGCTTTGACCAAAGTGGACCGGCCAGCAGCGGAACGGGTTGAGGGTAACGACGAAAACGGGAAACGGCGGGGCTGCTGGAAATGACAACTGAGGCTGGACAGGATAGAGCGATTGGCCGCGTCGAGGGCAAGTTAGACCAGATCATCAAGGATATGGACCGTGCGCGGGATGATCGGAAACAGCAATACGAAAAACAAGAGAAGACCGATCGAACGCTGGATGAGGTGATGCGCAAGCTTCAGAGCGTCGACAGTCGTCTTGAAAAGGTCGAGGAGCCGGTTGCAGATTTCAACCGCTGGCGAGAGCGAGGCGTTGGCGCAATTATGCTCGTGTCGTTTGTCGCAGCATCGCTCGGTGGTTTGCTGGTGACATTCGGTAAAAAGATTTGGGCGGCTATTGTCGGGTAAAAGCAGACCGATTTCCTTTTGCCAGTTTAAACCCGACACACACCGAAAACACATAATCAAATCTGATGTTTATACCACGATTTAATATGATTTCCTCTCAGTGGATTTGCGCTGCCTTTTAGCCATTTCGCTAACGTACAGATTTCAGTCTGGCCGCTTCCACTCTTCCCAAAAACAAACATGCAAATTTGCCTGATTGCTTGATGCTACAAAAGAGCTGCGATCAATATGGCAAACACAGATAACGACATCGCAATTGCGGAAACCCTTGTCCAAATAGCTGTCTCTCTGGTCGCGTCAGCAGCTTTAATCTGAGCCTCCGCTGCTTTGATTTGCGCTTCAGCGACTTGCTTATCCATCAGGAAATGACGACGCTTGATCTCAATGTCGCGCCAATATGCGCCGCGTGATCCGGGATCTTCACCAACAGATCCGAATACCTGTTCGTCAGTTTTCTTTGTCCAGTCTTCCATGACCGCCCCCTGTTTGCCGCAAGCTGGCAGAGGGGCAGCGGGTGGTCAAGACCTCGTGCAAATTTGCCGATTTCAACCCTTCGATTTGAGCGAAATGTTGAAGCAAATCACCTGATATCGTGAACGGAAAAAGAACAGGCTGTGCCAGATATGTGCCGCACAGGTGTGCCAACCACTGCACACCGGTGCGCATTTGTTCTCCTACCCAACATAGGGTGAAGCCAAATTTGCCTTAGTTTTCAACGGGGAAATGGTGCTGCGAGAGAGGATTGAACTCTCGACCTCTCCCTTACCAAGGGAGTGCTCTACCACTGAGCTACCGCAGCAATCTCTTGAGTGCGGCGGACTTCTGCCACATCATTACGCAAATCGCAAGCAAGCAATTGCATTTCTTTTCACATAATGTGGAAATCTGCCGGACACGCATTTGAAAGCAGCTTTTCCGGCCCTTTTTCCCGTAGTAGAAGACCGCCATGAGCGAAAATACGACCAACAAAGAGAAACAAACCCAATCGGACCAGCGCAAAAAGCGCCGGGCCGAGGAGTTGCGCGCGAATCTGATGCGCCGCAAAGCCCAATCCAGATCGCGTCGCGCGGGCGAAGCGGATGAACGAAACGACGGCATCACCGCTGCCAGCGACGACACCGACTGAGAATCGCACCATCAAAGCCTTCCTTGAAGATAGGGGGGCTCTGCGGTAAAAGCTCATTTCTGTTCTTCGCAGCGATGTCGTCCTATTGTGATTCGTATTTGACGTAATTTGGCCGCAAGACTCGTAATTTCATGACGCAACACCACCGCGCCGTATTGGCTGCCGGATTTGGTGAAATTTATCGGGCAAGGTATCGGCCCAGAAGGTGACACAGCATGGATCGCATCAAAATCGTTGGCGGCAACAAGCTCAACGGCATCATTCCAATTTCCGGCGCAAAAAACGCCGCTCTGCCGTTGATGATCGCCTCGCTTCTGACCGACGATACGCTGACGCTCGAAAATGTGCCGCATCTGGCCGACGTCGAACAGTTGATCCGCATCCTCAGCAATCATGGCGTCGATTATTCGGTCAATGGCCGTCGTGAGCATCAGGATGGAGCCTATTCGCGCACGATCCATTTCACTGCCCGCAATATCGTCACCACGACGGCACCTTATGAACTCGTTTCCAAGATGCGTGCGAGTTTCTGGGTGATTGCGCCTCTTCTCGCGCGCATGGGCGAAGCAAATGTTTCCCTGCCGGGCGGCTGCGCCATCGGAACGCGTCCGGTCGATCTTCTCCTCGAAGCTCTATTAGCTCTTGGAGCCGACATCGAAATCGAAAACGGCTATGCCAAGGCAAAGGCCAGGAACGGTCTCGTCGGCGCGCGCTACAAGTTCCCGAAGGTCTCCGTCGGCGCAACCCATGTCATGCTGATGGCAGCAGCACTCGCCAAGGGCGAAACCGTCATCGAGAATGCCGCTCGCGAACCGGAAGTCGTCAATCTCGCCGACTGCCTCAATGCAATGGGCGCCAAGATCACCGGCGCCGGAACCGGCACCATCCATATCGATGGGGTCACCAACCTGTCGGGCGCGCGCGTCCGTGTTATTCCAGACCGTATCGAAGCTGGAACCTATGCCATGGCCGTCGCCATGACCGGTGGTGACGTGCTTCTGGAAGGCGCACAGGAAAGCCAGCTTTCCGCCGCTCTTGAAACGCTGCGACAGGCTGGCGCTGAAATCACCGAGACCAATAGCGGTCTTCGCGTTGTCCGCAACGGCCACGGTATTCACCCTGTTGACGTTACTACAGACCCTTTCCCCGGTTTCCCGACCGATTTGCAGGCGCAGTTCATGGGCCTGATGACCAAGGCAAAGGGAACGTCGCGCATCACCGAAACCATTTTTGAAAATCGCTTCATGCATGTGCAGGAACTGGCACGTCTTGGCGCAAAAATCTCCCTGTCCGGCCAGACTGCTACCGTCGAAGGCGTGGAACGCCTGAAAGGCGCACAGGTAATGGCAACCGATCTTCGGGCCTCGGTTTCGCTTGTGATCGCCGGCCTTGCCGCTGAGGGCGAGACCCTGGTCAACCGCGTGTATCATCTGGATCGCGGCTTTGAGCGTCTGGAAGAAAAACTGTCCCGCTGCGGCGCGACAGTAGAACGTATCAGTGGCTGATCGGACCAGGCCGGAGTGACATTCAGTGCTCCGGCTTTTTCTTGCGCTGCGCTAAAGATTCCAATCGACGAAAGACAGGCTTGAAAAGCCTGTCGATTTTTTTGCCTTGACATGCCAAGTTGATAATTGGCCGCGCGGGCGATTGATTTTTGGTTCGCCGGGAACAGTTATTGGCCGACAACGGAAAGTGGTGCTGGAGTATGGATATGTTGAAGCTTGTGGCGCTGGATGAGGAGGATTTGCAGGTCCTGTCCGCTCATCTTCAGGACGCAGTTTTGAAAGTATCCGACCTTCAGTATCTCGGAAACGAGAAGCGCTTCGTCCTGACGGCAAATCGTTTTGTCTGGGAGGAAAGCAAGCCGAAATTCCTGCGCAAGCCGCAATATCAGCGCAGGCGCACCGCCCTGCACTTCAATCGCGTGATTGCAGCCAAGGCAGTCGGCATTGATCGCCAGAAGCCGGATGAAGTGCTTTCCCTGATGGCCATTCAGTTCACGACCAGTGAAGCACCTGCCGGAACAATAGAACTGACTTTTTCGGCAAATGCGGCTATCCGTCTTGAAGTGGAATGTATCGAAGCGCAAATGACGGACCTTGGCGCGGCATGGGAAACTGAATCACTGCCTCGCCATAACGTCTAGCCCAAACCTGGATGAGCTGAATCATCGCGGTTTGGTAAGCCCGTGCGGCGATTGAGCATTTTCAGGGCCTGGATAGCATCAGCATCTCAGCGCCCTGGCATAGGAGAGGGTTTTACAAAACCGTCTTTCGTCGGCCGGACGCCAATCTGGCAAAGCATATTTGAAGGAACAGAAGCGTGGTCAAGACGCTCAGACAAACCGATCCCGATTTCGAGAGTAATTTCGCGACATTTCTGGCCAGTAAACGCGAGGCGTCCGAGGATGTCGATCGTGCGGCCCGCGAGATCGTTGAGCGAGTGCGGCGCGAAGGCGACAGCGCGCTCATCGACTACTCCCGTCGCTTTGACCGGATCGATCTCGATAAAACCGGAATCGCGGTCACTGAAGCTGAAATCGATGCCGCATTCGACACAGCCCCGGCGTCGACGATCGAAGCGCTGAAGCTTGCTCACGAGCGCATCGAGAAGCACCATGCACGGCAGCTTCCCAAGGATGATCGTTATACGGATGCGCTCGGCGTCGAACTCGGCTCGCGCTGGACAGCTATCGAAGCTGTAGGGCTCTATGTTCCGGGCGGCACGGCAAGCTACCCAAGTTCCGTATTGATGAACGCCGTTCCTGCCAAGGTGGCAGGCGTAGAACGCATTGTCATGGTGGTTCCGGCACCCGATGGCATTCTCAATCCATTGGTTCTGGTGGCAGCACGTCTGGCTGGCGTTTCGGAAATCTACCGTGTCGGCGGCGCGCAGGCTATCGCGGCCCTCGCCTATGGCACCGAAACAATTCGTCCCGTTGCCAAGATCGTCGGCCCCGGCAATGCCTATGTTGCGGCCGCCAAGCGTATTGTCTTCGGCACGGTCGGCATCGACATGATCGCCGGACCGTCGGAAGTGCTGGTCATTGCCGACAAGGACAACAATCCCGACTGGATCGCCGCCGACCTCCTTGCCCAGGCGGAGCACGATACAGCGGCGCAATCGATCCTCATGACCAATGATGAAGCGCTCGCACAGGCTGTCGAAGAAGCTGTTGAACGGCAGCTCCGCAACCTTCCGCGCGCGCAAACTGCAGCCGCGAGCTGGCGTGATTTCGGCGCGGTTATTCTGGTCGAGGATTTCGAGGCAGCCATCCCGCTTGCCAATCGCGTTGCAGCCGAGCATCTGGAAATCGCCACAGCCGATCCGGAAGCCTTGCTGCCAAAAATCCGCAATGCGGGATCGATCTTCATCGGCGGTTATACGCCGGAAGTGATCGGCGATTATGTCGGCGGCTGTAACCACGTTCTGCCGACGGCGCGCTCGGCGCGTTTTTCATCCGGCTTGTCGGTTCTCGATTACATGAAACGAACCTCGCTTCTGAAACTCGGCCCTGATCAACTGCGTGTGCTCGGACCTGCGGCAATCGAGATTGCCCGCGCCGAAGGCCTTGACGCACACGCGCAGTCTGTCGCTATCCGGCTGAATCTATGAGGTGACATGACTGCCGCTGTTCCAAATGCGCGCCTTGTTGACGTCGAGCTCGATGAATCCATCGGGCGCTCGACACCTGACGTCGAGCATGAACGTGCGGTGGCCATTTTTGACCTTATCGAAGAAAATTCCTTCCACCCGATCGGAGACGAGACGGGAGGACCTTATCGTCTGAAGCTTTCATTGATGGAATCACGACTGATCTTCGCCATTACCCGGGAAGCCGGTGAAGACGTCGCGACCCATATTCTCTCGCTCACGCCCTTGCGGCGTGTCGTGCGGGATTATTTCATGATTTGCGAAAGCTATTATCAGGCGATCCGGTCGGCCACGCCAAGCAAGATCGAAGCAATCGACATGGGACGGCGCGGCCTTCACAATGAAGGATCGCAAACGCTCCAGAACAGGTTGCAGGGCAAGATCGAGGTTGATTTCAACACGGCACGGCGGCTTTTCACACTTGTCTGCGTCCTGCACTGGAGAGGCTGATCATTGATGGTCATCACCGATGCCCCTCCCGTAAATTTTAGCGCCGACGGCGACGAAGATCACAAACCGAGCCTGCCCAAGTCCCTGCTTTTTGTCTGCGGCAAGAATGCAATTCGTTCCCCCATGGCGGAGTTACTTGCAAGACAGGCCCTGCCACCCAATATTTATGTAGCTTCTGCAGGTGTGAAACGAGGCGAACGTGATCCGTTTGTCGATGCTGTCCTTCAGGAAGAAGGCTTGTCTCTTGATAACAGGCAACCGCGTGGCCTCGAAGAACTTGCTGATGGCTATTTCGACCTGATTGTAACGCTGACACCACTTGCCCACCATACTGTGCTGGAGCGAATGCGGGGTTTCTCGGTTGATGTCGAATATTGGCCGACGCCGGACCCGACCTTGGTAACCGGCAGCCGAAGCCAGATCATGGCGGCGTATCGCGATGTGCGGGACCGTCTGAAGCGGCAAATCATGCAGCGTTTTAATGAGCATTGAGTTCACGGAATTCCGTTGTTCACAAATGCCGCCTAATCATATAGGTTCCGCGCAAATTCCGACCTAAAGACCGCTCGAGAGCGGCATTTTATCAAAGAAAGAAACAGGTATCGCATGGCGAAAGAAGAAGTCCTAGAATTTCCGGGTGTTGTTACGGAACTGCTGCCGAATGCTATGTTCCGCGTGAAGCTCGAGAACGAACATGAAATCATCGCCCATACGGCAGGCCGTATGCGCAAGAATCGCATCCGCGTTCTGGCTGGCGACAAGGTTCTGGTTGAGATGACCCCTTACGATCTGACCAAGGGCCGCATCACCTACCGCTTCAAGTAAGCAATCCGTTCCCGTTCCAGGAAATGTCTATTCGATGAGCGCGCAACACAAGCTGGTTCTTGCCTCCGGTTCTCCACGCAGGATCGAGCTTCTGGGGCAGGCAGGCATCGAACCGGACCACATTCATCCGGCTGATATAGATGAAACGCCGCAGCGCGCGGAACACCCGCGCTCGCTGGCGCGACGTCTGTCGCGGGAAAAGGCACGCAAGGCACAGGAGCAGTTGAAGGACGATGCGAATTTCGCTGGCGCCTTCATGCTTGCAGCCGATACTGTCGTGGCCGTCGGTCGGCGCATTCTCCCCAAAACGGAGAGTGCCGACGAAGCCCGAGAATGTCTAAGGTTGCTTTCCGGGCGTTCTCACAAGGTCTTCACAGGTGTGAGCCTTGTCTTGCCGAACGGGAATTTGCGCCAGACACTGGTTGAAACACGCCTGCGTTTCGAGCGGTTATCCCGCCAGCAGATAGACGCCTATCTCTCGTCTGGAGAATGGCGCGGTAAAGCGGGCGGCTATGCAATCCAGGGACTGGCGGGCAGTTTCGTCGTGAAGCTGGTCGGGTCCTATACAAACGTCGTGGGATTGCCGCTGCAGGAAACCATAAGCCTGCTGAGCGATGTCGACTACCCGGTTTACGCTAACTGGAATAGCGGGAAAGTCTGAGAACAGGCATGAGTGACAAGAAGGACATATCGGCAGCCGCAGGTGCACGAGTGACGCCATTGCGCCCGACGCGCCCCTGCCCGGAATGCGGAAAGCCTTCATCGCGCGAATCCTACCCGTTCTGTTCGCCACGCTGTAAAAGCATCGATCTCAATCGCTGGCTGTCGGGCAGCTATGTATTGCCGGGAAAGCCGATCGATGAAGAGGAAGAAGAAGGAAACTAGGCCTCTCTCAAAGCGGCTTCCTCCAATAAAATCAGCTATTTATCGAAACTGTGAGAAAAGCTGATAAAAATTGCGATACGGTGCTGGACAGCGCGAAATTTAATGCTATAACCCACCCACTTCCGGCGGGAACCAACACCGCCTCGAACGAGCAAATTGCTTGTTACGGATGCCCGGATAGCTCAGTTGGTAGAGCAGCGGATTGAAAATCCGCGTGTCGGTGGTTCGAATCCGCCTCCGGGCACCATCTATCTCTTCAGTAGTAATAGCCATAGTCTTTGTCTGATCAGGCCCCTGCGCTTGTTCGGCTAGTGTGGTGGATTTTGATCGAAATATTGACCTGACGATTTTCCTCTGCGAGGACTAATCCTTCCACCAGTTCCTTCCAAATTTTCACCACGCGAGGAAATCTCCATGCTCTGGACGTTGTTCGGCATCCTTTCCGGTGCCTGTATTGCTATTCAGGCGCCCATCAATGCGGCCCTGGCCCGTGGATTGGGATCGCCTGTAACGGCTGCTGCGATTTCGTTCCTTTCTGGCGCTGTCATCCTTGCTGTCATCGCCGGAATTACCGCACGCGCGACGGGTGCAATGCCAGCGTTCAACGTGCCTGCGGGCTGGCTGTTCGTGGCTGGCGGTGCGCTTGGCTGTATCTATGTGACCGCATCCGTGTTGCTGACGCCACGCATCGGGGCTGCCGCCGTGATGGGGCTTGCTGTTGCTGGGCAATTGATGGCCGGGCTGGCTGCTGACCGCATCGGCTTCATGGGCGTTGCGGTGCGTGAAATCACTGCGGGACGCATTGCCGGTGCGGTTCTGTTGCTTTCCGGCGCGTTGATGATCCGCTTTCTTTAGAGCGCGTTTCGATCTGATTGAATCAGATCGGCGCTCTAACTGCTTGTTTTAACGCGCATCATACCCGAAAGCCGTTTCACACTTTTCGGGATGCGCTCGAAACACAAAAGCCGCGCTTTCCAGCGCGGCTTTCGCTTTTTACCATCGAGAAACTGGCTCTCAACCCTTGAACGTATATTCCGCAATCGACTGCGGCTTCATCTCAATCGAAAAGCCCGGCAGCGACGGCGGCATATAGGCCGCGTCCTTGATCACGCATGGGTCGATGAAGTGCTCATGCAGATGATCGACATATTCGATCACACGGCCTTCCTTGGTGCCCGAAACGGCCACATAGTCGATCATCGACAGATGCTGCACATATTCACACAGGCCAACACCGCCCGCATGCGGCCAGACCGGCTTGCCGAACTTCGCAGCCATCAGCAGCACGGCCAGAACTTCGTTCAGGCCGCCCATGCGGCACGAGTCGATCTGAACAATGTCGATGGCGCCTTCCGCGATGAACTGCTTGAACATGATGCGGTTCTGGCACATTTCGCCAGTCGCAACCTTCACGTCGCCAATGGCCTGACGAATCTTGCGATGGCCCGCAACATCGTCCGGGCTGGTCGGCTCTTCAATGAAGAACGGCTTCGAAAAGGCCAGCTTGTTGACCCATTCGATCGCCTGATCGACCTCCCAGACCTGATTGGCGTCGATCATCAGATAACGGTCGGGACCGATCACTTCGCGCGCAATGGTCAGGCGGCGGATATCGTCTTCGAGATCGCGGCCGACCTTCATCTTGACGTGGTCGAAACCTTCATCGATGGCTTCCTGGCAAAGACGGCGCAACTTGTCGTCGTCATAGCCGAGCCAGCCAGCCGACGTCGTGTAGCAGGCATAGCCTTCCGCTTCGAGCGTGGCGATACGTTCCGCCTTGCCAGCTTCCGCCTTGCGGAGGATCGCAAGAGCCTCGTCACGCGTCAGCGCATCGGTGAGATAGCGATAATCGACAATGTCGGCGATTTCTTCCGGCGACATGTCGGCCACAAGCCGCCATACCGGCTTGCCAGCCTGCTTTGCAGCCAGGTCCCAGAAGGCGTTGACGACAGCGCCGGTGGCGAGGTGCATCGCGCCCTTGTCCGGGCCGATCCAGCGCAGCTGGCTATCGCCGGTCAGGTAGCGCCAGAACTTGCCGGGGGCCGCGAGGAAATCATCCATCGAGGAACCCACGACCAGATGGCGCATGGCGAGAATCGCCTGACAGCAAATGTCGTTGCCGCGTCCGATGGTGAAGGTGAGGCCGTGGCCCTTCAACGACGTGTCATCCGTATCGAGGATGACATAGGCCGCCGAATAATCCGGGTCCGGGTTCATGGCATCCGAGCCGTCCAGACTTTGCGAAGTCGGGAAACGCAGGTCGAAGACGCGCAGGTCAGTGATTTTCGTCATGATATATCCGTGATCAGGGCATGATCCCAAAACATGGGAACGGTCTTGGGATCATGCATAAACAAACACCTAGATGTCAGCGCGTACGTTCTGCTTCTGCGAACCAAGGCCTTCAATGCCGAGTTCGACGACATCGCCAGCCTTCAGGTAGCGAGGCGGCTTCATGCCCATGCCGACGCCGGGAGGCGTGCCGGTGGAGATGATATCGCCCGGCTGAAGCGACATGAACTGCGAGAGATAGGAAACGAGGTGGCGAATGCCGTAGATCATCGTCTTCGACGAGCCGTTCTGCATGGTTTCGCCATTGACCTTCAGCCACATGCCAAGATTTTCCGGGTCAGCAACTTCGTCCTTGGTCACGAGCCACGGGCCGGTCGGGCCGAATGTGTCGCAGGACTTGCCCTTCGTCCACTGACCCTGACGCTCGATCTGGAAAGCGCGTTCGGACACGTCATGGATGGTGCAATAACCGGCAACATAATCAAGCGCATCGTCTTCCGACACGTATTTCGCGGTCTTGCCGATCACGATACCCAGTTCGACTTCCCAGTCGGTCTTTTCAGAACCGCGCGGAATGACCAGATCGTCATTCGGACCAACGATGGCAGACGTTGCCTTCATGAAGATGATCGGCTCTGGCGGTACGGTAGCGCCCGTTTCAGCCGCATGGTCGGAATAGTTGAGACCGATGCAGATGAACTTGCCGGTGCCAGCAACGCACGGGCCAAGGCGCGGATTGCCTTCGACCTTTGGCAGCGAATTGACGTCGACAGCGCCAAGCTTGGCCAGCGCATCGGGGGCCAGAGCCGCACCGGAAAGGTCGCTTACATGCGCGGAGAGATCGCGGATCGCACCATCGGCATCGAGAATGCCCGGCTTTTCCTGACCAGCTTCACCGTAACGAAGAAATTTCATGAGTTTACTCCAATGAAAGAACTCAAGGGCAAAAACGCATGATTTGCGTGGCTTTTCCCTGGGTTCTGTTGCGTTTTGATCGGCACTTGGTCCGATCGGTAAATCTTTCCCGTCGAAGGACAGATATTCGCCGCCCTTCGGTTCTGA